>ERZ808240.1741-NODE-1741-length-25952-cov-5.909912_pt1 | contig 25952 bp, 25 predicted proteins | sample MGYA00521084_ERZ808240 | MGnify/ENA primary metagenome ERZ808240 (study PRJEB31516, sample SAMN03275571) | gut metagenome | biome: mammalia-associated habitat; material: feces | host: Papio cynocephalus | place: Kenya | collected 2012-08-06 ... | reverse complement strand
TCGAACGCGCGAAGTTGGACGTTGTTCTCCCCGCTGGTACATACGAATGTACCGCATATTTTCATAACCTTGACCCGGAGTCTGGCGCAATCATCGGAACAGCCGGGGCCATCATCACAATCACTATCTTGTACATGAATTTGTCAGAAGCTGCGTAGAGGAAAGAAAGCCGTGGATTGATGAGGTGCTTGGCGGAAATATTACTGCAGCTGGAATATGTGCGCATGAATCTGCAATGCGAAATGGCGCTGCTGTTGTTATTCCGAAGTTTTAAAACTAAGATTATGGACCCCTTGCAACTGCAGGGGGTCCATAATTGAAAAGATATGTCGAAGGATGAGGTAATTATACCTCTGTGCCGTTAAAATCGACCCATTTCTTCGTTTCCGGGCACAGGCAGATAACCATTTTATTCAGATCTGTATCAAAAATCTGCTGTCCATAAGTCGGATAGTAGCTCAGACGTTCAGCTGTGCTGCATACAGTCTTGTGGCAGTTATTTCTTGTCCGGATGCCAATGCCGGAGCCGTCATTCTCCCAGAGCTGGCAATCAAGCGCATTGCAGTGCCACCATGCAGGCTGAACCGTAAAATCGATGCTGCCCTTCCATGCACCGGGATATGTTTCTCGCATCAAATCGCCAAGAACACCGCCGGGGGTTTTGTCTGCCAGCCGCTCAATGTTGAAGCTGATCAGAGTCACTTCCTGCTCGCCGCGCAGATGGCCGCCATGTCCGTCATCATCGCCGCATTCATTGAAAAGCGGAAGGTTGATATTTCTTTCATCCAGGCAGTTGATCAAAGTAATCGGATGATTGCGTCCTGCCTGGCAGGGGTAATTGCCGAAGGTAAAACCATAGCGTCCGAGCGTTGCACCGCAGTTGATGCAAACAACATGTTCGCCGCCGACCTGAATGCCCTCGTCAAAGCCCCATGCCTGCACATTTGTGTAATTACTGTAATCGTAGTTGCTGCCATCTGTCATAGTAAGGCCGATGCAGCCATGCGCTGGGACGGGGGGCAGTTCATTCAGACCGACCAGACTATCTTCGCCGATCAGATCGCCATAACTGATCAGTGAGACATTTTTGACCTCAATGCGATCGACCCTGCGCAGGTCGATACAGCGAATGGGGTGTTGGTTATTTGCAAGAACGACAGCAATGTTTTCAATCCGAAGCGAAGAACCATTCTGCATCCCCTTTTGTGTCCACGGACTCCGAATTACATCGGTATCTTCCTCGATGGAAGAAAGTGCTTCTGCAGAAACATATAGGACAACACCATTCCGGCAGTTTTTCTGCATGCCATATTCATGATTTTGGCCGATCATGCTGATTTCGCGCCATGCGTTCGGAAAGCAAAGCGCCGTTCTGGGGCCACCATCATGTAAATCGGCAAAGCTGTCAATGTGATATACACCGTTCAGCAAAAACAGATTTTTATTTTCCTGTACGCAGCGTTCAATTGCTTCCTGAAGAATTCGCTCATCATTTTTTCCTTTGCAGATGTAGTCGGTCCGTGCATCGCCGGAATAGCCTTGCGGCGCAACGGTGATATAGAATCCCTTCATAACATTCTCCTTTATTTACGTAATTCTGTGTTGCATAGAAAATAATTCTACGCCGATACGACAAATATAGAGCAGGCAGAGCAAATTATTACACTCCGTTTTTGCAAAATACACCAGTTTTTTGCTTGATAGTAGTATTCTGCACCTACAGCCCAAGAAAAGCAAAAAAAAGATAGCGCATTGCAAAAATGTGTATTACTTTTTTGCTATCCATCGAATATACTGAAAGAATCAGGAGGAAGTTTGGAGGACATGACAAATGAAATTACAGACAAAAGTAATTCTGATCCTGATTTTGACGCTTGTATTGATCTGCTCAGTTATTATTACAACATGGTATCGTTCTAGCTCTGAACTGACGAATATCTATCTGGAGGACATTTCGGAGACATCCATGCGGGACGCATACACTAAAACTCTGTAACATGATATTAACGGAATACAGATTCACAAAAAAGTGAACCAAAAAGCAAAAATGTACTGTAAAAGATGCACTAATTTTTAGATAAAATATAATTACGGGAAATGAAGTACGAGATATTCCCGAAAAAAAGGAGGAAAAGTTATGAAAAAGATCCTTGCGATTCTTCTGACACTGGTCATGCTGCTTTCGCTTGTAGCGTGTGCAGCAGGCACGACCGAAACCACGCCGCAGCCCGATGCTGCCGCGGAGCAGACCCCGGCTGAGACTGAACAGGCTCCGGCAGAAACAGCGCAAACTGAACAGACGGCAGATGAACCTATTGAGCTGGAATTCTGGTCCTGGCTTCCGACCTCTGCGCAGTATGATGCCCTGATCGGAGAGTTTGAAGAGGAAAATCCCAATATCAAGATCAACTACACGCGGACAGAACAGGTCGACTTCTTCGAAAAGCTGCAGGTCGCGATGGCTTCTGGAACCGGCCCTGATCTGTATGGTATGCCGATCGGCTCCATGATGGAGCAGTATGCAAAATTCTCTGCCGACATGAAGCAGACAGCTGATGAGTACTGGAGCGGCTGGGAAAATGATATCAACGCCGGAGCTGTTGAGCAGTGCATTGCCGAAGACGGAACAATGGTTGGTATGCCTATCCTGACCGTTGGCATGACGACGCTGCTTTATAACAAGACGCTGATGGATGAATGCGGTATTGAAAAGGTTCCGACAAATTATGAAGAGTTGAAGGATGCTGCGGAAAAGGCAAAGGCAAATGGCTATGTTTGCGTTGCAGCGGGTGCAGCCGACGACTGGATCAATAGTGACTGGTTCATTCAGATTTCTAATGAGTTTGAGCAGGGTGCCGTTTATGAGGCAGCAAAGGGCGAACGGAAATGGACAGATCAGTGCTTCGTCGATACGATGACTGCTTGGCAGAAGCTGTTCACGGATGGCATTTTTGAAGACGGCGCACTTGGCGTTGCAACTTATCCGGATGCCCGTGATCAGTATTTCTATCCCAGAAAAGCCGTGTTCTTTATGACGGGATCTTGGCATCTCGGCCCTACGTCTCCGTCCAACGAAGAGCGGCAGGGCACTGAGGTTTCCAACAAAGGCGACGTCCTTGGCATGGCTCCCTTCCCCAGCATGTCTGATAGCGGTGTCCAGGTTGCAACATCTGCCGTGGACCTTCTGATTTGCATCAACAAGGATTGTGAAAAGAAAGAAGCAGCCATGAAATTCATTGAGTATATGTCCAATGGTGGTGGCCAGCAGTATCTGATCGACTATCCGCAGGGTTCGCCGGTATCTAACAATATCACCTATGCAGGTGTTGTTGATGGTGAATTGCAGCAGGAATCGATTGATACAATCAACGAGTTTGTTGCGAACGCTGTCGGCCCGCGTAAGCTCTCCAGCAGCGAAATTACGACAGCTCTGGGTGTTGCAATGCAGAATGTTGCTGCAGGTGCAGATCCTCTGACCGAATTGCAGGAAGTTCAGAATATTGCGGACTCTCTGGAATAATCCTTAATTCACCAACAGAGCGCCGGATTCCGCATGGAATCCGGCGCTTCCTCTATAAAGTACACTTTTTCAGATACAAACTCGTCAGATTATATCTGACGGGTTTGTTATTTCTTCCAGAAAATCATCGGATTTATTTGACTACGCAATGCTTGAAATCCATAATCCCCTTCCCTTTCCCGCGCCTGCCGCATAATCATCGCAGACATAGGCTGTATTTCTGGTTGAACGATTTGAATATTCCCACTATTCTTCGTCAAAGTTTGTCCAAGTGGGTCAAAGTTTGGCAGAAAACCTGAAAAATGCGTAAAAATGTATTATGCTTATATCAGCTCGAACGGGAAAGGAATGTATAACATGAAGAATGTTCAGAACGCTATATACTCCATCGTCGAGACACGCGGTAAGGACTGTTACTGTGTCTTATGCCATGCAATCGATGTGGCAATCTCGTACCAGCCGAATATGCCAAGTCTGCAGGTAATCTGCAATGAGGTTCGGATCCGGACCGGAAAACGCACCAACGAAGCTGTTTCGCGGGCGCTGAACCGTGCTGCCAAAGATATTTGGCAAAACGGTCGCCGACGCGAGCTACGCGTCTACTGGATTGAGGAAGCACCCACGGCGAAAGAGTTGATTTCGTTGATTTCAGCAAAGCTGTGGGCCGATCGGCAAAGCTGAAGCATTTCATAAACGTTTGAACGGCTTATTTTCTAATACGTCATACATTCTGCGTTAAACTGAAATAAACCACGATATAAGGTCTATGTGATTATGCGGCTTGTAATTACATAGGCGGACGGTCTGTCCAGTCTGCGGGGCAGATCGCCGTCATTGTAAAACAAGACATACATTTTAACTGCAATATTGCCCGTAATGCGTCCCGATTTGGGACACATTTCTCGGCATTATTGTGTCCCAAATCGGGACACAATCTCCGATTGCCATTCTGGAAAAGCGCATTGGATTCAATACGCTTTTGCGGACTGACAATCCCGCTGACAACTGAATAGGGTCAACAGATACGTTTTGTATGTGTGAGCCAGCGATGGGCGCGCGGGGATGTGACGGAACAGGGGGTGAACCGATTCCGGCGCGGAGCGATGAACGCCAGCATTGCGGACAAGCCGTGGCAGGCTTGCAGGCGACAACCACATACAAAGAACAATGATACTTGCGTTAGCCATACGTCACAGAATGGAACGCCCCGCCATCAGCATGGAGGGAGGTGCAACGCCTATGGAGCAGTTTGCCGCCGCCGTCTGTCTGACCTATGAGAAAAATAACATTTATCTTGGAGGTTCTTCTATGGACAAACAGATTGAAGAATCCAAGCCGAAAAAGCAGGAAGAAATCTTATCTTTCGGCGGCGTAGCGATCTCTGTAAAGTATGCAGAGCAAGATAATCCTCATATTACAGATGCACTGAAACGTTCAATTTTCTCCTATGGATTTTATGATAACAGGCACAAAACTTGATAGAAGATCTAAAATGTGCTATAATTATACTGTAAAATGTACCTTGAAAATCAAATAGTGAACAAGGACATACACACTTTTTTCTCGGAATGGAGTGTATGTTATGGAACAAAAGAAACGAGTAAATTGTTTATATCGCGTATCTACAATCGGTCAGGTTGAAAAAGATGATATTCCCATGCAGCGGCAATTCTGCCGGGAGTTCATCGCGTCACACCCTGACTGGGTTTTACAAAATGAGTTTTACGAAAAAGGCGTGTCCGGCTTCAAGAAATCTGCAAAAGAGCGTGACGCCATGCAGGAATTGCAGCAGGAAGCCGTTGCCGGGAGTTTCGATATTTTGCTTGTCTATATGTTTGACCGTCTCGGCCGCAGAGATGACGAAACGCCCTTTGTCGTAGAGTGGTTTGTCCGCAATGGCGTTGAAGTTTGGAGCGCCGTAGAAGGGCAGCAGCGGTTCGACAATCATGTTGACAAGCTGCTTAACTATATCCGTTACTGGCAGGCATCCGGCGAGAGCATCAAAACCTCCGTGCGCGTGAAGACCCGCATGGAACAGCTTACAAAGGACGGCTGCTTCACCGGCGGCATTGTTCCATTTGGCTACAAGCTCCAGAAGCAGGGACGGATCAATAAGAAGAATCAAGAGGTCAATGATTTTGTAATCGACGAGGACGCCGCAGAAATCGTGCGTTTCATCTTTTACAAATACGTCAACGAAGGCTACGGTGCGCAGCGGATTTCCCACTACCTTTTGGAAAACGGGATTCGCCGCGCAGATGGTTCCATGATTCCGAATACAACGATCGTCCGCATGATAAAGAACAAGCTATACATGGGTGTGATTTCAAACGGAAACGCGGAATCGAAAATCATTCCGGAGCTTCAGATCGTGGACGAAGCGACCTTTCAACGGGCGCAGGAGTTAATGGAAAAACGTACAACGCACCATGCGGATACGTCGCTGAATCTGCGCGGCAGTTCTCTGTTGGTAGGGAACATCTTCTGCGGGCATTGCAAAAACCGGCTGACGCTGACGACCTCCGGCAAGAAGTATATCCGTAAAGATGGAACCGTGCACAATCAGGTCAAAAGCCGTTATCAATGCCATTTTAAGGCCCGGCATCCCGACCTCTGCGACGGTCAATCCGGCTACGGCGTTATCAAGCTGGATGAAATTGTGGACGCTCTGGTACGCTATCAGCTCTCCAGAATCCGCGTTTCTGCCAAGGATAGTCTGATAGCCGAGCAGCACGAAAAGGCCAAAGCGTTTGCCAGAAGCCGCTACAAAATATCTGCCATGCGGCTGGAGGAAAAGCAAAAGGAACTTTCCGACTATGAAGCCGAAACGATCAACGTCATTCGCGGCAAAAGCCGCCTGAATGTTGACCTGCTGAACAGCCTTGTTGCTAAATGCAAAGAAGAAATTGCAGAGCTTTCACAGGAGGTTGAAGCACAAAAAGCCGATATGGAACGTCAGCTGGAAAGTGCTGCGCAAGAACAGGCCGAATTTGAAAAGTTGGAAAGTTGGGCTGACCTTTACGACAACTGCACCTTTGAAGCAAAGAAGATGATCGTATCGCAGCTTATCAAGGCCGTCTATGTGTACCGGGATTACCGGTTGGAAGTCGAATTTCGGGTTTCCTTTGATGATTTCAAACGGCTTTGTGTGGGATGCGAACCGAATGGCGGCAGAATTACGACTGTTGAGAGCGCCTGATTTTGAAAGATATAAAAAAATTCGGAATCTTCTGTAAAAATCAGAAAATTCCGAACATTTTGGTGGACCTGAAGAGACTCGAACTCTCGACCTCTCGGATGCGAACCGAACGCTCTCCCAGCTGAGCTACAGGCCCTTATTGACTTTTTTGGTGGCATAGATGCGAACCGTCTGCCGGACGCTTGCGCTACATCCCCAAATTTGGGGGCATAGAATTGAACCGTTCGCTCTCCCAGCTGAGCTACAGGCCCATTTTTATGAACTTTTTGAGGGTGAACCGCGTGGCTCCCGCATGAGATACAACACGATAGCTAAAACCGCACCGCTTGCGCTCCCAGCTGAGCTACAGGCCCATTTTTATGAACTTTTTGAGGGTGAACCGCGTGGCTCCCGCATGAGATACAACACGATAGCTAAAACCGTACCGCTTGCGCTCCCAGCTGAGCTACAGGCCCGAAAACATGAATATTATAGCGATGAATCGCGGGTTTGTCAAGGCTTTCTTTTTGGAGGATCCCCGCGCAGAGGTTTCCTCTGCGCGGGGATGGGTTTCATTACACGCCCAGCTTGTTGCGGCGGACGATCTCAGCCTCGTCCGGGGTCGTGGTGGAGGTATAGCCCTCCAGCGGGATCAGGCGGGCATTGACAGCGTCAATGATCCACTCGGCATACGGGAAGAAGTACTTGTCAAACTCGTGCGGCGGGGTGATCCAGTTGCGCGCGCCGATGACGACGGGAGGCGCATCCAGATAGTCGAAGCACATATTCGTCAGGTTCTCCGCGATCTCGTTGAGGAAGGTGCCTCTTGCGCAGGCGTCGGAGGCCAGGACCACGCGGCCAGTCTTCTTGACGGAAGCGATCAGATCAGTATAATCCAGCGGGACCAGAGACGGCATGTTGATGACGTCGGCTTCCACGCCGTACTTCTCGGAGAGCTTCTTGGCTGCGTCGACTGCGCGGTACAGCGTCGCGCCGATGGTGAGGATGGTCAGATCCCTGCCGTCGCGGACCTTGTTGACAGCGCCGGGCGCCCATTCATACTCTTCCGCGGGAACGCCGCCCTCGTGGAACTCTTCGCCCTTGCCGTAGATACGCTGGGATTCGAAGATGACGCAGGGATCGGTGCCGTTCAGAGCCGCCTGCATGATGCCCTTGGCTTCGTACGGGGTGGCTGGGAAGAAGACCTTCAGGCCGGGGATGTGGGAGACGATGGCGACCCAGTCCTGCGAGTGCTGCGCGCCGTACTTGGCACCGACGGACATACGCAGGATCATCGGCATCTTCAGGATACCGGCGGACATGGCCTGCCACTTGGACATCTGGTTGAAGACTTCGTCGCCTGCACGGCCAAGGAAGTCGCAGTACATGAGCTCGACGACTGCGCGGCCGCCGCACATGCAGTAACCGACGGCGGTGCCGACGATGGCAGCCTCGGAGATCGGAGAGTTGAAGAGTCTGGAGTGCGGGATGACGTCCATCAGGCCGCGGTAGACAGCGTAAGCGCCGCCCCAGTCACGCACATCTTCGCCGTAGGCGACGAGCGTCGGGTCTTCGTAGTACTTGTTGATCAGCGGCTCAAAGATCGCGTCGCGGATGTTGTAGACCTTCATGTCGGAGAACTTGTTGCCGTCCTTATCGAACGCGAAGTGCTCCTTCTTTGCCAGGTCAGCATAGCGCTTGCAGCTCTCCTTCGGGCCGGTGACGTTCAGCTTCTGATCGGGCGCGCCCATGGAGCGGACGGTCTCGTTGGAGAACATCAGGTTCGCAAGGTAATCCGGGTTCTTGTCAAAGTCGACATACGGAGAGATCTTCTTGTCGTCAGCCGCGCGGCAGATCATGGTCATGCGGTCGGCAGTATCCTGCAGGAGCTTGGCGAAGAACTCGTCGGACTCGACGCCAGCTTCCACAAGAGCCTCGCGGAACTTGACGATCGGGTCATGGCTGCGCCAGTCTTCGATCTCTTCCTTGGTACGGTAGGCGTTCTGGTCGGAGGTGGAGTGACCAACGAGACGGTAGGTCACGACGTCGAGCAGGATGGGGCCTTCGTTGTTCTTGATGAGCTCCATCTTGCGCTTGTAGGCGTCGATGACAGCCAGTGGGTTCCAGCCGTCGACACGCTCTGCGTGCATCTGACTCGGGGTGATGCCAGCGCCGAGACGGGCGGGCATATGATAGGCCATGGTCTCGCCCATGGTCTGGCCGCCCATGCCGTAGAAGTTGTCAAAGACGTTGAAGATGATGGGAAGGCCGCCCTTCCGGCCTTCTTCCCACAGGGTCTTGAACTGGTCCATGGCAGAGAAGTTCATGGCCTCGTAGACAGGGCCGCAGCCGAGGGACGCATCGCCGATGTTGCAGACGACGACGCCCTTCTTGTCGTTGTTCTTCTGATACAGGGCAGCGCCCGTTGCGATCGGGGCGGAGCCGCCGACGATGGCGTTGTTGGGGTAGATGCCGAACGGCAGGAAGAACGCGTGCATGGAGCCGCCCATGCCGTGATGGAATCCGTTTTCACGGGCGAAGATCTCAGCAACGGTGCCGTAGAGCAGGAAGCGGATGGCCAGCTCCTTGACGTCGGAGGTATCGGCGAACTTCTTGACAGCTGCCAGGGTCTTGCCGCCGAGGAAGTTTTCCATGGTGCTCATGAGCTCTTCATCGGAGAGCTTGTTGATGCAGCTCAGACCCTTGGAGAGGATCTCGGAATGGCTTCTGTGGGAACCGAAGGTGATGTCATCCTTCGTCAGAAGATACGCTTCGCCGACGCAGGAGGCTTCCTGACCGAGGGACAGGTGCGCAGGGCCGGGATAAGTCGTCTCGACGCCGTTGTAGTTGGCCTGGGTCTTGATGAGGGTGAGCATGTGCTCGAACTCACGGCAGATGGCCATGTCGCGGTAGATGCGGATCAGGTCTTCCTTGGTGTAGTTGCCCTCTTCGAGTTCCTGCTTGATGGTCTTGTTATACTGGCAGACAGGAATGTCTTCAAAATGAATATAGCCGGGTTCGCGGACTTTTACGGGATCGATATACAAAGATTTCGGCATGATTTCGTCCTTCCTTTCTCTTACTTGGCGAGCAGAGTCATGAAGTTCTCAAGACTCTTGCACAGCTCGCTCATATAGCGCGCGGCGGGTGCGCCGTCGATGACTCTGTGGTCGAAGGTCAGAGACAGGCCCATAGCCGGGTAGGTCTCGATGACGCCGTCCTTGGCGGACTTGATCTTCGTCTGGATATTGCAGACGCCGAGAATGCCGGTCTGGGGCGGGTTGATGACGGGCGTGAAGGCCTCGCAGCCGAACGAACCGATGTTGGAGATCGTGAAGGTCGCGCCGGACATATAGTCGGGGCTCAGCTTGCCCTCGCGGGCTTCGGCAGCCAGACGCTTGGCTTCCATGGAGAGCTCAAGCAGGGTCATCTGGTCAGCATTGAAGATTGTTGGGACAATCAGGCCGCGCGGCGTATCGCAGGCGAAGCCGAGGTTGACGGTATGGAAGTGACGGACGACGTTCTCTTCGAGGACGTTGGCGTTCAGATCCGGGCAGGACTTGATGGTCTTCGCGACGGCGAACATGACCATGTCGTTGAGGCTGACCTTGCCCATGGGCGCGTCGAGCGGCTTGAGCATGGCGCGGTAGGCCTGCAGCTGCGTCGCATCGAAGGAATACTGCTGGGTGAGCTGTGCCATGGTGGACAGACTCTTGGTCATGGACTTGGCGGTCGCCTTGCGGACTGGGCTCCACTTGACGTCTTCGAACTCAGCGGCAGCGGGAGCTGCAGCGGTCGGAGCGGCATACGCGGCAGCTGCGCCGGAGGCGATCAGCTTGTCGATATCGCGCTCGATGATACGGCCGTTGGGGCCAGTGCCGGTGGCAAGCGCCGGGTTGACATTGTTGGCGACGGCCTTGGCCATGGCGCGCGGAGAGATGGCCTTGAACGCGGCTGCGGCAGCGGGAGCTGCGGCAGCTGCGGGTGCGGCCTCTTCTGCGGCGGGTGCAGCGGCAGGAGCCGGGGCCTCTGCGCCGGGCTTCAGGAACTCATATGCGTCGCCCTCTTTGCCGATGGCGCAGACGTTGGCCAGGCACGGGACCTCGTCGCCGTCTTCGTAGAACTTGGCAAGCAGGGTGCCGGCTGCGGTGGATTCGCATTCGAACTCCGCCTTGTCGGTCTCATAGGTAAAGAGGATATCGCCGACGTTGACTGCATCGCCAACATTCTTCTTCCACTCGCCGATGATGCAGGACTCGACCGTGATGCCTTCCTTCGGCATGATGACGGCCTGTGCGCACGGACCGGCCAGAGCGGCGGCTGCGGCGGGAGCAGCGGCCTTGGGAGCCTCTGCTGCGGCGGCAGCGGGAGCAGCAGTGGCTGCCGGAGCGTTCTTGAGCGCGGAGGTGTCTTCGCCGGGGTTGCCGATCGCGCAGACGTTGACCAGGCACGGGACCTCGTCGCCGTCTTCATAGAACTTCTCGATCAGGGTGCCGGCTGCGGTAGATTCGCATTCGAACTCCGCCTTGTCGGTCTCGTAGGTGAAGAGGACGTCGCCGACGTTGACGTGATCGCCGACATTCTTCTTCCACTCGCCAATGATGCAAGATTCGACTGTAATGCCTTCTTTGGGCATCAATACGCCTTCTGCCATAAGTGTTTCACTCCTATTTTAATTTCAATTATTTATTTGCAAGCAGATATTTTTCAGCTTCTGCGCTCCACAGGCCGTTGTGGCGCTTGGTGATCTCGTCGAGCTTTGCGAAGAGCGGATCCGTCTCGCCCAGCTTGCCGAAATCGGCGATGGCCGTCAGAGGCAGCTCGATCTGCGTGTAGATAAGCTTCTTGCCGCCGGGGATCTTCGGCAGATTCAGGACGGTATCGACGACCGCGTTCAGACCGCCGATGTGGGTGATCATGGCAGCGGGGTTGATCTTGCCGGAGGTCATCATCTCGATGGCTTCCTTCATGTCGCTGGTGTTGCCGCCGGAGGTGCCGACCACATGGGTGTAGAGGTAATGGACGTTGTACCAGTTGAACTCCGCCTTGAACTGGCTGTTGGTCGGGCCCGCGAAGAAGTTGAGGCAGCCGTCGAAGCCGAGGATGTCGCCGGCCTGCTCAACAACGGACTTGACCGGAGCAAAGCAGATGACGTCGTCATAGCCGGTGCCGCCGGAAAGCTCACGCAGATAGTTGGTGTCGCAGCCGGGCTTGGCCGTGTTGACGTAGTGCAGCTCGACGCCCATTTCCTTGGCGTGCTCGACGGTGTAGATGCTCTCGGCTCTTGCGAGTCTGGCGTCGTCGATATCTGTGACGACGAGCAGGCTCGGACGGCGGTCGCAGTGCAGCGCGTAGTCGATCGCGCCGAGGCCCATGGGGCCGACGGAAGCGAGCATGGCCATCTTGCCGCCCTCAACGATGCCCATCTGATGCTCATAGCAGCCGGGCTTGGTGTGGTACATGGCATGGAAGGTACCGATGATGCAGCTCATCGGCTCTGCCAGGGAGCCATAGAAGTAGGTATCGGAATTGTACGGCAGCAGGTTGTCGGTCAGCAGCGTCTCGATGGGGATGTTGGAGTACTGGCTGTCGCCGCCGCAGTACTGGTAGGAATAGCCGGGAGCCATCTGGGAGCCCTTGTAGAAGTGCGCAGGCTGAATGGCAAAGCCCTGGCCGGGTTTATATTTATTTTTCCAGTTCTCGCCGACCTCGGTGATGACACCGCAGAATTCATGGCCGACGATGGTCGGATGCTCCGCAACGTCGTTGGGCACGCGCTTGTGCTCTTCGCCCTCGACCGCGGCCTTATACGTGCTCATGCAGATGGAGTCAGAAATGACCTTGACCTGAACATCGTCCGGACCGACCTGCGGGAGTTCAATTTCCTCCAGACGCAGATCCATTTTGCCATGGATTCGAACTGCTTTGGTTTTCATAGATTCCATTCCTTTCTGAATTTTTGACTTAGGAAAATCGTCCAACAAAAATGGGATTGTGTTGGTTTGTATTGATTTCACCTTATTGTAGCGCAAGAATCCGCAGGTGTCAACGATAAATCCCATTTTCACATGCCTGTTTGCGTTGTTTTTTGTGGGAGCGCTTTGTATTCGCCCCGAATCTGCCGCTTCCCTTTCCGAAAAAAAATATTGTAGGATAGAAAAAACGATACAGGAGGGATCTCTTCATGTCCTATCAGGCAGTCATTCTTACCGTCAGCGATTCCTGCGCCGCCGGGACCCGGACCGACACCAGCGGTCCGGCCATCCGCGCCATGCTTGAAAACGCCGGCTTTGCCGTGTAGGCAATGCAGACCGTCCCGGACGAGGAGGGGCAGATCTCCGCGGCCATCGTCCATGCCTGCGACGTGCTGCAGGCCGATCTGGTCGTCACGACCGGGGGTACCGGTCTCTCTCCGCGCGACGTGACGCCGGAGGCGACGCTCGCCGTGCTCGACCGGGAGATCCGCGCCATCCCCGTCGCCATGTGGGTCGAGGGGCTGAAGTCGACGCCTCGGGCGATGCTTTCCCGCGCGGTCGCCGGGACCAGAGGGCATACGCTCGTGCTGAACGTCCCGGGCTCGGAAAAGGCGGCACGGGAAAATCTCGGCGCTGTCGTTGCGACGCTCGATCACGCGCTCAGAATGCTCGCAGGCGGCGGGCACTGACAAACAAAAAACACGCGCTGCGGCTGCAGCGCGTGCTTTTTCATTTTTTCTGATAGCCGAGCGCGGACGAGATCATCTTTCCCGTCTGCACCACCTGCTCGACCGCCTGCCGAAATTCCTCCGACCGGACGCTGCGGAACATGCCGAGCACGCCGATCGTATATTTGAGCTTCCCGTCGATCGTATAGACCGGCGCGGAGATAGAGCGCAGGCCGATCTTATATTCGCCGTTCTCGATGGCGTAGCCGTCCGCCCGGACTTGACGGAGCTGGCGGTTCAGCTCCGTCAGATCGGTGATGGTGTGGGGCGTGTACTGCACCAGATGGACGCCGGCCAGCAGCTTCTGCCGCTCGGATTCCTGCATGGCAGCCAGAAAGACCTTCCCCTGCGAGGTACAGTAGACCGGCAGTCGGGCGCCGACGTCGGAAATAACGCGCAGCTTTTCCCTGCCCTCCACCTGATCGAGCGTGATGACGTGTGAGCCCTCGCAGATGGAGAGCATGACGGAAGCGCTGACCTGGATCGCCAGATGCTCCATGAACGGCCGGGCGATCTCCGCGATGTCCCACGCGCGGCTGACCTGGCAGCCGTATTCGAACAGACGCAGGCCGAGCGTGTACTTGCCGTCCGGCTTCTGCGAGATGACGTCATAGTTGCGCATGGTGGTCAGAAGGCCGAAGACCGTGCTCTTAGGCATGGCTGCGCGTTCGCTGATCACGGTCAGCGGAAGCGGCTCTGCCGCATCCGCCAGCACCTGCAGAAGCTCCATGGCCTTGGCCACGGATAAGATCGTATTGCCGTCCGTCATCGCCGAATCCCCCCAAATTGAAGAAATACCTGTTTAATGAGCTTCGTTATTCTTTGTCAAGAATATTCCGACAACTCCGGAATATTTTCCGACGATACCGCACAGGTGATTTGCACCTGTGCCATTTTTTCGTTAAAATTTGAGTGATACTTTTCCGAGAATATCGAAAAGGAGCTGAGATCATGAAGCTAATCGCCACCAAAGATGCCGTCGGCCACGTGCTGTGCCACGATCTGACCCGCATCGTACCGGGGCAGTTCAAGGGCGCGCAGTTCCGCAAGGGACATGTCGTGACCGAGGAGGACATCCCGATGCTGCTCTCCATGGGCAAGGAGCATCTGTATGTCTGGGAAATGACGCCCGGCATGGTGCATGAAAATGACGCCGCCGCGCGGCTCGCCGCGCTCTGCCGGAACACGCACATGGCCGAAAGCGAAGTCAAAGAGGGCAAGATCGAGCTCAGGGCTGAGATCGACGGCCTGTTCCGCGTGGATGTGGAGCGGCTGAACGCCATCAACCTGCTCGACGAGATCATGATTGCCACCCGGCACAACAATTTCCCCGTCCGCGCGGGCGACAAGCTCTGCGGCACGCGGGTCATTCCCCTGATCATTCAGGATGAAAAGCTGCGGCGGGCGGAGGCCCTCGCAGGCGGCACGCACATTCTGGAGCTTCTGTCCTGCAGGCTGAAGACCGCGGGCGTCATCACGACCGGCAGCGAGGTCGCAAGCGGCCGGATTCAGGACACCTTCACCCCGATCCTCGCAAAGAAGCTGCAGACCTGCGGCATCACGATGACAGAGCACCTGACCGTCGGCGACGGGCTGGAGCAGGTCGCCGCGGCGATCGCGGAGATGCGGAAAAAACCGGTCGACATGATCCTCTGCACCGGCGGCATGAGCGTCGATCCCGACGACAATACGCCCGGCGCGATCGCCCTGAGCGGCGCGCGGATCGTGACCTACGGCGCACCAGTCCTGCCCGGGGCCATGTTCCTGCTGGGATACTACGAAGACGGCCAGCCTGTGATGGGTCTGCCCGGCTGCGTCATGTACGCGAAGGCGACGATCTTCGACCTCATCCTGCCGCGGGTCGCTGCAGGACTGTCGGTCACAAAGCAGGAGATCGCCTCGCTTGGCTGCGGCGGGCTGTGCCTTGGCTGCGCGGAGTACCGCTACCCTGTCTGTCCAGTAAAGAAGTCACCACGCAGGTCTCCGAGGCTGCTGCCGACTGCGGCATTATCTACTGCACCGACGCATTCTCCGCGGGCCTGACCATCGTCGACTCCGCGGCGAAGGACATGTGCGGCCAGGTCATCTACCCGGCAGCCGTGCTGAACGTTTCGAAGAATGTAGAAGACGCGCAGGCCTTTCTCGACTTCCTCAAGACGCCGGAAGCTTCCGTCGTGTTTGAGACCGTCGGCTTCACCGCGCTGAGCTGAACGATCTGTTTTTGATCTCACAGGGAAAGCGCCCCAACGGGCGCTTTCCCGTATCTTATTTTCCGGGAGGGCGCAATGGACTGGTATCCCCTGCTCAACTCGCTGCGTATCGCAGTCATTTCCACATTCGTGATCTTCTTTGCCGGGATCTTCGCCGCGTATTACATCGCGAAGCTCCCCCGCCTGCTCAAGGGCATTCTTGACGTTTTTCTGACGCTGCCGCTGGTGCTGCCGCCGACCGTCGTCGGATATCTGCTGCTGCGTGTGCTCGGCCCGAAGCGCGTGATCGGCGCGTGGGTGCTGCGTGCGGAATGTGGGGCAGCCGATGCATATGCTGCCGGGCAGACGATCTCCCTTTCCTTCCGGGAAGAAAAGCTGCTGTTTTTCTGAGGTGCTGGACAAAATTTCAGAATCCTGCTATGATGGAAGTACCCTGAAGAACGGAGGACCCTGCCATGCGGACCGGAACGAAGAAATGCATGCTTCTGCTCCTTGCGATCGTAGTTTTATGCTTCGCCGTGTGGCTGCTCTGGCCGCGTTCCTTTGCGGAAGTGACCGGTATCCCGGAGCGGCCGGAAATAAATCTGTCCGGCGTTGTTGCTGCCGCCAAGGTCGAAAACGGCCAGCCTTCGTTCGACACCTGGGAGCTGCAGAACTGCCTGGCCGGGAGCGCGGAATATGAAGCAGTCCTGTCTGTGCTGCAGGAAGGCTCCTATCGGCAGGACCCGCGGAATCTTCTGCCGGGAGAACGCACTTCCGTCGGCAACGGAAAGGGCTACGACAGCCGATCCGTCCTGTTGATATTTGCGTGGGGACCGGCTGCGGAGGACTGCTGCAGTCTCGCGTTCTCCGGCTCGCAGATAGTCGTCGCCGGGCCGAACAGCCGCGGATTTCAGGTCTATCATCCGGTCGATCCCGAACTTCTTGACCGGCTCATCGCAGAAGTGCAGACTTACGGCATCAAAAACTGAATGATAAGCCCGACGCTTTGAATGCGCCGGGCTTTTTGTTACACTTCTCCCCTGTCTGCCGACTATATGGGTGTCAGCTGACAATACAAAAGCATGGAGGAATCCACATGGAGGAACAACAGCTGCTTTCCCTGCTGCGACGCAAGGACGAGCAGGCACTGGCGGCAGTGATCGCGCAGTACAGCGCGTATGTCGTGACCGTCATCCATAACCGCAGCCGCGGCCAGCTCACGCCAGAGGACGAGGACGAGCTGGCATCCAGTGTCTTCTTCGCCCTCTGGCAGTCCTGCCGGACGGTGAAGGCCGGCCATCTTCGCGCATGGCTCGGGAGCGTGGCCCGGAACAAGACCGTCGACCGGCTGCGAAAAGCGCGCATGGAGGTGCCGCTGGACGAAGAAGCAGCCGGGACGGAGGACGTACTTCTCGAGGAAGCCGCAAAAAAAGAACAGGCGCAGCAGCTCCGCAGCGCCGTCGCGCAGCTGCCGGAGCTGGATCGCGAGATTATCTGCCGGTTCTACGATTTATGTCAACCGGCGCCGGAGATCGCCGCAGTTCTTGGACTTACGCCTGCGGCGGTGCGCATGCGGCTGATGCGCAGCCGCGAGGCCATCAAAACCGAGTTATGCCGGGGAGGATTTGCATATGAATCACATTGATACGATTTTTCAGACGTCGCAGCTGCCGGATTTGCCGGTCGATGCACTGCCGGAGGCGCGGCAGGCGGGAATTTTGGAAAAAACGCTCCTTCTGGCGCGGCAGGATGCAAAAACACACAGCCGCAGGCGCGTTGTCCGCATTGTGATCGCTGCCGCAGCAGCCATCGCCGTGCTGTGCGGCGCGGCGGAGGTGCTTCATTACGCGTCCGTCTCCAATGAGGAAACGACCTATCATGCCGATGTCGCAGCCATTCTGCCGGACGGCACACTGGAACCGTTTTCCTATGACTTCTCCAGAGACGCGATCATCCGCGTCGACACAGAGGGCCGCACCTCCGGCACCTACTGCGGCGTGCAGTTCGGCTGGACGCCGACGGCGCTGATCCCAGACCACACCGCATATCTGTATAACGTCATTGCCGCGCGCGACCCGGCGCAGCTGGACGGCGTCTCGGACGCCCAGATCGAGCTGGCAAAGGACTGCGTTTACTCCACCGACAGCACGGCGCAGGTGCGCTTCACGTTCAGCTGCCTGTCCGCCAACGAGGTCGCGGGCTGCGATCTTCTGGTGCCCGGGGACGACCCGACGATCGTCAAGGAAGGGATGCTGAACGATCTGTACGCCTGCTGGATCGAAACGTATAGCAAGGATCTCGACAGAGACATTACCCATCATTTCCTGCTGCTCTATGACGCAGAAAAGCTCTGCGTGGTATTCCTGGGCGGCGACTGGGACGTCACGGAGAAAATGGCCGAAAACATGACCATCGTCCAGACGGAGATCCCCACGCCGGAGGCAAAGCAGAATTTCACCTATGTCGGCGTATTTGGCTGAGAAAACAGCCGGGCCTCATGAAGAAGCAGCGCCCGCAGCGGAGATCCGCTGCGGGCGCTGTTGTGCCTTGGTCCTGTTCAAAAATGGCTCAGCGCAGACGTCCGTCGCCAGCCATGAGGGCCGTCATCTCTTCCAGCCGTTCCAGCGGGAACGGCGGCTCGCACAGCGGCTTCATGGCAATGCTCATGAGCTTCATGGGGTTATCGTCCGCCGCGACGCGGTTGGAGCTGAGCGCCCCGCAGCGGCGGCAGCGGTGGATGATGGCCCATTCCCCGCCCTTGCGCACCCAGACTGCGACCGGGTCCATGATCCCGCCGCAGTCGGACGCCCGGTCGCCGGGCTCGATGTCGACGTGGAGGCTGGAGAGGCAGTTGGGGCAATGGTTGCGGTGCTCACTCCCGGCGTTCTGCGGGGTGCAGAGCCGCCCGCAGACCTTGCAGGTAAAGCTGTCATTGCAGGCATGGGTCTTATAATAGCCTTTTTCGAACGTTTTGCGTTTGTTTTCCCGATTCATGGTGGATCCTCCTGAAGATCGAATCGTAAAGCTTCGGGAGGCGCGGCGTGTGAGATTTGCCGGACCTCCCGGTCAGCCCACACGCTCCGATGTACCGATGATCAGCTTCAAAAAGTTCTCCTTTTTATGCAATGATCCGCGCGGCCGCTGAAGCCGCCCGGTCTGGTTCTATCATAGTCTCATCGCAGCCGCCTGTCAATCTGTTTTCCGGGTCTGCGGCGCCGGTTTTCTTCCGGCCCGCTGTTTTTTGCACACTTTCCGCACGCTGCGGCTTTACAGGGCCTGCGCGGCAGGCTATACTGTACAGCAGACAGAATGCGTCAGCTGACAAGAGAACACGCGCTTGTCAGCTGACGCAAAAGTGAGGGATATTCTATGAAATACGCATTCACGCACGGAAAGCTTCTGGACGGCACGAAGGACATGCAGGTGCAGGAGGGGCTCTGCGTCCTGACGGACGGAGAGCGCATCAGCGCCATCGTCCCGGAGGGGACGCCGCTTGACGGCTATACCGTCGTCGACCTGCAGGGCCGGTATCTGATGCCGGGCCTGATCAACATGCACGTCCATCTGGCCGGCAGCGGCAAGCCGCAGAAAAAGCAGCGGGACAACGAAAAGTTGGTCCGCACGATCCTCTCCACGGCGCTGACGCGGAAGATCGCCTATCAGATGGTCTGCGGCTTTGCCCGGACGGAGCTGATGAGCGGCGTCACGACCATCCGCACGGTCGGCGGTCTTGCCGATTTTGACACACGGCTGCGCGATGAGATCGCGGCGGGTCGCCGCGTAGGGCCGCGGATCCTGGCCGCCAACGAGGGGATCTCCGTCCCGGGCGGGCATATGGCCGGGTCGGTCGCCGTGGCCGCGCATTCCATTCCCGAGGCGCTGGCGCAGCTGGATGCCGCAGAGGCGCAGGGCGTCGACCTCATCAAGCTGATGATCACGGGCGGCGTGATGGACGCGAAGGAAAAGGGCGTCCCGGGGGAAATGAAGATGCCGCCGGAGATGATCAAGGCCGTCTGCGACCGGGCACATGCCGCGGGATACCGCGTTGCAGCCCACGTCGAGTCGCCGCAGGGCGTGCGCGCGGCGCTGGAAAACGGCGTGGATTCGATCGAGCACGGCGCAAAGCCGGACGCAGAGATCCTGCGCCTGTTCAAGGATACCGGCGCGTTCCTCTGCACGACGATCTCGCCTGCCCTGCCCTACGCGCTGTTTGACCGGTCCATCACCCACGCGACCGAGGTCGAGCAGTACAACGGCACGATCGTCTTTGAGGGCATCATCGAATGCGCAAAGGCCGCGCTTGCCAACGGTATCCCCGTGGTGCTCGGCAACGACGTCGGCTGCCCGTGGATCACGCAGTATGATTTCTGGCGCGAGCTGTTTTATTTCCACAAATATACCGGCGTCTCCAACGCCTTTGCTCTCTACACCGCAACAGGCCGGAGCGCGGAGCTTGCCGGTATCGGCAGCGAGACCGGCAGCATCACGCCGGGCAAATGCGCGGACCTGATCGTGACCGCCGCAAACCCGCTGGAGGATCTGCGCGCACTGCGGCACGTCGAGATGGTCATGGCCCGCGGCCAGTTGACCGGGCATCCGCATTTCAAGCGCCGCCCGGAGGTCGAAGCGCAGCTCGACCGTTTTTTGACGGACGAGCCCGGCGCGGCTGCGCGCTGAGAAACGGAGGATAGCTTTGCTGTATCTTGGATTTTTGCTTCTGGCCGGCATTCTGCAGGGCGTGATGATCTCGCTCAACGCGCAGATGGGCAACTACTTCAGTCTGTTCGGCATCTGCTTCTTTGTCCACGGCATCGCGCTCGTGCTGCTGCTCGGCTATCTGCTGGTCAAGCGGCAGCCGCTGCGGTTTTCCGATGCGCCGTGGTATGTGTATCTGGTCGGCGCGATGGGCATCGGGATCGTCGCGACCTCCAGCTGGTGTACGCTGCATGTCGGCGCGAGCGCGTTTATGGCGCTCTCTACGGCGGGGCAGCTCGTCTCCTCGGCGCTGATCGACCGGTTCGGTCTGTTCGGCATGCCGGTTACGCGGATCCGCCGGCGGCAGCTGCCGGGCTATGCGCTCGTGCTGCTGGGCGTGATCCTTGTAGTTCTAAACTGAGGAGGCGGCTGCATGATCTATTATCTGACTGCCCTGCTGAACGGGTTTTTCAACTCCATCAACCGCATGACGAACGTCCGGGCCGGAAAGCTGTTCGGCACGGCCAACGGCGCACTGATCAACTATGTGGAAGCGACAGTCCTGTCGCTCCTGCTCGTCTTCGTGCTCAAAAACGGGAAGGAGCTCACGTGGGGCTACATTACGGCCGTCCCCTGGTGGGTCTACCTCGGGAGCATCTGCGGGCTGCTCGCGCAGCTGCTGCAGATCATCGGGACACTGCATTCCAACACGCTGGTCTCCTCCGTTCTGATGCTGGTCGGCAATCTCGGGATGTCGCTGACGCTGGATTACGTGTTCTACGGCACGTTCAGCTTGCTGCGTGCCGCCGGGATCCTGCTCATCCTGCTCGGTATGACCTGGGTGGAGAAGGAAAAGCACGCGCCTGCAGAAAGCGTAGAATAAGTTAACATAAAGCAAACGACCAGCCCGACTCCGGGCTGGTCGTTTGTTATAGCAGGATCTGTGATGGGTAAGCCTCCAGCAGCGAAACATTGGGAAGTTCTGCGCCGAAGCGGGCCATATTGCGCTCGCACTTGCGGCGCACGCCGCAGGCGTCCTTCTCGTCGACCGGAATGTGGTAGACATAATTCTTTTTCGCTGCCTCCGCCAGCAGCGCGCGCGTCTCGGGATAGGACAGGATCTGGCCGTTCCAGAACGCCGCGTCGGCGCGGCGGCCGCGAAGGATCGCGCGGTGCTGCGCCGGGTCGATGCAGGCGTCCGCGGTCACATAGACGCTGACGCCCGCGGCCGAGATGAAATACACGCCGTGTGTGATCGCATCCCACCCCGGCACGGGCGTATGCGCAAACTGGTGGTATTCAACGCAGAACGGGCCGAACTGCAGCGCCAGCTGGGGCGGCGTCTGCGGCTGCGGAACGAAGACGGGTGCGCCGCTGGCTGCCTGCAGCTGCCGGGTGCGGAGCGCATTATAATGATCGGGGTGCGCGTGCGTACACAGGATGCCGCAAAGCGCGTCGTAGGGCGGCTCCCCTGCCAGCATCTGCGCAAAGGTCTCAGGCGGCAGGCCGTAATAGCAGCGGAACTGCTTGTTGAGCGCGTCGACCAGAAGCGTCCGCCCCTCCGCTTCCAGCACGAGCCCGCAGCTGCTGACCAGCGTGATCCTCATTGCAGCATCTCCAGAAATTCCTGCTCGGAAAGCACGGGAATGCCGAACTCCTGCGCCTTGCGCAGCTTGCTGCCCGCGTTTTCCCCGGCGACGACGTAGGTCGTCTTTTTCGAGACGGACGAGGCGGCCTTGCCGCCGAACGACTCGATCTTCTCCGTCGCTTCCTCGCGCGTGAACAGGCTCAGCGCGCCGGTCAGGACAAAGGTCTTGCCCGCGAAGCGCGTATCCGTCACCTGGTTGGTTGACATAAAGTTTACACCTGCCGCGCGCAGCCGCTCGATCAGGTCCTGCGACTGCGGGCTTGCGAAGTAATCGAGGATATTCTGCGCCGTTGTCTCGCCGATGTCGGGGACGGCCGTCAGTTCCTCCAGCGTCGCATGCTGCAGGGCGTCGAGACTTCCGAACGTTGACGCGAGCACCTTGGCCGCCTTGCTGCCGACCTGACGGATGCCAAGCGCGCACAGCAGCCGGGCCAGATCGTTCTGCTTGCTGGCCTCGATGGCGGCTTTGAGGTTCGCGGCGGACTTCTTCCCCTGCCCGGGGAGCTTTGCGAAGGCGGCATAGTCCAGCGCATAGAGGTCCGCAGGATTGGAGACCATCTTTTCCTCGATCAGCAGGTCGATGATCGCGCTGCCAAGGCCGTCGATGTTCATGGCCTCGCGCGAGACGAAGTGCGCCAGATTTCTGGACAGCTGTGCCGGGCACTCCGCGCCTGTGCAGCGCAGGGCCGCGCCGTCCTCATCGCGCACGACCGGCGCGCCGCAGACGGGGCAGCGGTCCGGCAGGCGGTACGGCACGGCGTCCGCCGGGCGCTTTGCAAGCACGACCTCCAGGATCTCCGGGATGATCTCCCCTGCCTTGCGGATCCTGACGGTGTCGCCGATGCGAATGTCTTTGTCCGTGATAAAGTCCTGGTTGTGGAGCGTCGCGGCGGTGACGGTCGTTCCGGCAAGGTGGACCGGGGCCACGATTGCCCGCGGGGTCAGCACGCCCGTGCGCCCCACCTGTACGACGATATCCTGCAGCACGGTCTCCTTGATCTCCGGCGGGTATTTGAAGGCAGCGGCCCAGCGCGGGAACTTCGCCGTGCTGCCGAGCCGCTCGCGCCCGGCCAGACTGTTGAGCTTCATGACGGCTCCGTCGATATCATACGGCAGCTCGTAGCGGGTCTCGCCGAGCTGGGTGATCAGCTGCTCCGCTTTGTCCATATCGCGGCAGAGCGTGTAAGGAATGACCTTGAATTTGAGCACCCGCAGATAGTCGAGCGTCTCGCTGTGCGTCCGGAATGTGACGCCCTCGGCCAGCTGCAGGTTGAAGACGAGGATGTCAAGCTTCCGCTTTGCCGCCACGCCCGGGTCCAGCTGGCGCAAAGAGCCCGCCGCGGCGTTGCGCGGGTTGGCAAACAGCGGCTTGCCGAGCTTCTCCTGCTCGGCGTTGAGCGCTTCAAAGCTGGCGCGGGGCATGAAGACCTCGCCGCGCACGATGAGCCGCGCAGGCGCGCCGGTCAGCGTCATGGGGATGGAGCGGACAGTCTTCAGATTCTCCGTCACGTCCTCGCCGATGAGGCCGTCGCCGCGGGTCGCGCCGCGGACGAAGCGTCCGTCCACATATTCCAGTGCCACGGACAGTCCGTCGACCTTCGGCTCGACGGAGTATTCTGCGTCCGGTTCTTCCTCGCGCACATGCGCGTCGAAGTCCCGCAGCTCGTCAAAGGAAAACACGTCCTGCAGGCTCTCCAGCGGGACGGCGTGGCGCACCTTGACAAATTCGCTCAGCGCCTGCCCGCCGACGCGGCGCGTCGGACTGAGCGGCGAGGCATACTGCGGGTACTGCGCTTCCAGCTCCTCGAGTTGGCGGAGCTTGTGGTCATAGTCATAGTCGCTCATCTCCGGGGCGTCGAGCACGTAATAGAGATATCCGGCGTGCTCAAGCTCCCGGGTCAGCTGTTCGATCTGCTGTTTCGGTTCCATATTGATCCCAACCTTCTGCTGCGGTAAGATGTCCTAAGTTTACATAAGTTTCTGGTACCCGGCCGACGATCACGGTCTGCGCCACCATCACGTCGCTGTCTACGTCGACCGATTCATAGCCGACCGTCGTGAGAATGGTCAGGCTGATGGTGAATTTGACCTTGAGCGTCTGCAGGGTCTGGTTGATGCCGGCCTCTGAAAAATCCGAGAAAAAGTCAGCATTCGACACTGTGAGGCTGACGGCCTTGACCGGCAGGACCGGCCCTGTCCCGGCCAGAAGATCCGGCAGCAGGAGATTCCCGAGCGGAATGCCCATCTGCTGCGTATTGATCTGATCGATGAGCCCGTCGAGCGCGCCGAGCACCTCGATCTTCATCCGCTCGACCTGACCCATGTCCGTGCGGAGCGCGGTAATGTTGCCCTGTACGTCCTTTTCCAGCACGATCACGCGGGAAAAATCCGTGTTGCCCGTGCGGAGCATTACGCTGACGGATTCTGTGATGGCGTTTGATGCGGCGTTGACCGCCTGATTGCGTGCAAGCTCGCGGATATACGGCGACAGATGCAGCTGCGTGAGCAGGATCAGCCCCGTGACGACAAGCAGCAGCGCGATCAGAAGGATCCTTCTGCGTCTTCGCTTCCTCCGGCTCATCTCCATACACCCCCAGCATAGGCTATGCCGGAGCGCCGGGGATATTACAGCTTTTTCATGTGCTGCGCCGCCGTGTTGGCCATGAGGCGCTTGGTGCCGACGCCGTCAAAGGCGATCTCCAGCAGCGCGTCGTTGCCCATCGGCAGGACCGTCAGGATCATGCCGCGGCCAAAGGCCTTGTGCTGGACCATCTCGCCTGCGGCAAAGCTGACCTTTGGGGCGGGCTTCGGTGCGGTGTGGACGGAATCGTCCTTCTGCGGCTTCGGCCGCGTGGGGATCTGGGAAAAGTCATTATAGCTGTCGCCGTAGATGCTGACGCGGCCGAAGGAGCCGTACTGCCGGGGCTCGGTCTGCTGGTAGCTCGGCTTCGGCGCGCCGATGCGCTTGACCGACTCGGCCGGGAGCTCGTCGACGAAGCGGGACGGCAGATTTGTCGTCGTGCGGCCGTAGAGCATACGCTGGCGCGCGTAGGTGATGACCAGATGCTGCTTGGCGCGGGTGATGGCGACATAGCACAGCCGCCGCTCCTCCTCCAGCTCCTCCGGCTCGTTCAGGCAGCGGTTCGACGGGAACAGCCCTTCTTCCAAGCCGACAAGGAACACGTTCGGGAATTCCAGGCCCTTGGCCGCGTGCATCGTCATCATGATGACGGCATCGGCATCCGGGTCGTACTGCTCGATGTCCGTATAGAGGGCGATCTCCTCCAGGAAGCCCGCCAGCGTGGGGGTCTCGGTGTTTTCCATGTAGCTGAGGATGCTGGATTTGAGTTCGCGAACGTTCTCCGCGCGGGTGCGGGACTCCACGTCGCCCTTCTCCTCGAGCATCTGCAGATAGCCGGTTCGCGCCATGACCTCCTCATAGAAATCCGGCAGCGGCAGCTTCTGCAGCAGCTCCGCGCATTCCTCGATGAGGACCGTGAAGGCCATGAGCTTCGCAGCCGCCTTTTCCAGACTCGGGTAGCTGTAGGGGTCGGAGACGACGGTGTACAGCGGGACGCCGGCCGCGGCCGCCTGCCGCTCGGCCATTTCAAGCGTCTTGCCGCCGATGCCGCGCGGCGGGTTGTTGATGATGCGCTGCAGGCGCAGCTCGTCGGCGCGGTTATTGATGACGCAGAGGTAGGCCAGCATGTCCTTGACCTCCGCGCGGTCAAAGAAGCGCGTGCCGCCGATGATGCGGTACGGGATGCCGCTGCGCTTGAACGAGTTTTCGACCGCGTTGGACTGCGCGTTCGTGCGGTAGAGCACGGCGAAGTCCTTGAAATTCTTCCCCTTCGACATGGAGATGATACGGCTGGAAACATAATTGGCCTCGTCCGTTTCGCTGGAGGCCTCATAGACGGTGATCTGGTCGCCGGCGGCATTTTCAGTCCAGAGCTTTTTACCCTTGCGGCCGCGGTTGTGCGCGATGACGGCGTTCGCCGCGTTCAAAATTGCCT
>ERZ808240.1736-NODE-1736-length-26007-cov-35.721216_pt1 | contig 26007 bp, 24 predicted proteins | sample MGYA00521084_ERZ808240 | MGnify/ENA primary metagenome ERZ808240 (study PRJEB31516, sample SAMN03275571) | gut metagenome | biome: mammalia-associated habitat; material: feces | host: Papio cynocephalus | place: Kenya | collected 2012-08-06 ... | reverse complement strand
AACATATGGATCAGAGAATCCGGCGACGGCTGTGAAGTCGATACGACCGCATCATTTTCCAGAAATTCATAAAAATGCTCCTGCGTCAGGTTGATATCCTCAAAATATGTTGTGTCATTGATCATGAACGGCATTGGTAATACGGAGATACCAAGCCCTGCCGCTTCCTTCTGGGTAATGCCGCTGTTGCTGTCCGTCATTATTGCAATCTTCTTCAATTTCATTTCCTCCCTATTTGAACCGGAAAGGCTTTATAAAACATGCAGATATCCATGCGTCTGATAGCTTTCCAATTTCCTTTTTAATGGTAAATGAGAATCCGAAAGAAGTAAAGAGTTACTTTTCAAAATTTTGGCAGCATCCGCCGCCGCATCCATCAAAAGGGCACTGTCCTGATAAATATCCGCAAAACGGAAAGCAAACGCACCGCTCTGCTGGATACCCATAAAATCACCCGGGCCACGCAGCTTCAGATCGGCATTCGCAATCTCAAAGCCGTCATTGGTTCTGTTTAAGATCGCCAGTCTTTCATTCTGCTTTTTCTTTTCTGCCGTTTCCATGAAAATACAGTAAGACTGCAGATCGGATCTGCCGACCCTGCCACGGATCTGATGCAGGGTTGCAAGCCCGAACCGCTCTGCATTTTCGACCATCATAACAGTTGCATTCGGCACATTGATCCCCACCTCGATCACCGTTGTGGAAACGAGAATATCAATCTCGCCCGCCGCAAATCTCGTCATGATCTCATTTTTCATCTTTGGCCGCATTTTGCCGTGCAGATAGGCAATTCTTGTCTGCGGCGAAAAATACGCCTGTATCGTTCTGGAATAGTCTACTACATTTTCAAGTCCATCCATAACCCCCGGCTCTGCCATCGGACAGATGATATAAACCTGGTGTCCTGCATCGACTTCTTTTTGCATAAACTGGTAGGCAGTCTGCCTGTAGCTCTGGTTGACCACGCAGTTTTTGACCGGCAGTCTTTTCGCCGGAAGCTCCTTCAGCTGTGTCACTTCCATATCACCGTATAATATGATCGCCAGAGAACGGGGAATCGGCGTTGCACTCATGACGATCGTATGTGCCATCCCGTTTCCTTTGTCAGAAAGTGTTTCTCGCTGCCGGACACCGAATCTGTGCTGTTCGTCCGTGATCACAAGTGCCAGATTTTTAAATATAACATTATCCTGAATGACCGCATGCGTTCCGATCACGACATTCAGACTGCCGTCTGCGATCTTTTCGTAAATATCCCGTTTCTGTTTTGCGGTCTGGGAACCTACCAGAAGTGCGGGACGAAATGCAAGGCCATACTGCTTTGTCATATTACAGAGCATTTCATAATGCTGCACGGCAAGCACTTCCGTAGGCGCCATCATGGCTGCCTGATAGCCATTGGAAACACAGAGCAGTATCACAAGCACCGCGATGATCGTTTTGCCGCTTCCGACATCCCCCTGCAACAGCCTGTTGATACATGTCCCCTGCAGCATTTCTTCTTTTAAGCCGGCATATGCTTCTTTCTGGGATGCAGTCAGTTCATAAGGAAGCTGTTCCAACAGTCTTTCCGGATCCGCCGTTTCAATCATCGGGCAGGCATTTTTATGCTCTATTCCTGCCTGCTGCAGTTTCATGGAAAGTAAGAACAGCAAAAACTCTTCATAAGAAAAGCGTTTTCTGGCGTTTGCAAGACTTTCTGTATTTTGCGGAAAATGAATTGTATATAAGGCTTCCTTCGCGGAACAAAAATGATACTTTTCACAAAGATCCGGCGGAAGCGTTTCCGGGAGATCCGGCATATTTTCCAGCACCTGCCGGACATACTTGGAGATCGACTGATTGGTCAATCCTTTTGTCCTGGCATAAACAGGCAGCAGCTGTCCTTGCAGCTTCTGGTATTCCACCGGCTGATAAAGCTTTGGATGGCTCATAAAAAGAGCGCCGCCCTTTTCCTGGACCGCCCCGTGAAAAACGTATTGTGTTCCTGCTTTCAGTGTATTTTTCAGATAAGGCATGTTAAAAAACGAGATCTGAAGAAGTGCCCCCTTCTCATCCTCTGCCTGCAGCTTCAGGATAGACAGGTTCCTGACATGCACAGGAACAGGCGTGCTTTTTACTGCAGCCAGAATGGAAGGATCTGAGATCTGCTGCTCTTTTGCTTCCTGCACTGACATGACCGGAGGCAGACTTTCATAAGACTTTGGAAAATGATAAAGAAGATCCTCTACCGTCTCAATATTCAGTTTATGAAAAAGGGCAGCGTTTTTTTCACCGATGCCCTTTAATTCCATAACAGACTTTGTTAAATCCATTTCTATTCCTTATTCGGCTGAGATCACATAGTAATAGATCGGCTGACCACCATACTGCAGTTCCACATCGCAGTCAGGATATGCTTCTTCCAGCGCTTTCTGCAGTTCTTCCGCTTCTTCTTTCTTGATATCCTCGCCATAATATACGCTCAGAAGCTCTGCATCTGTTTCCTTCATCATTTCAGCAACCATTTCAAGTGTTGTATCTGCGATCTTGGAGCCGACTGCCAGGATCGTCTTGTCACCGATACCCATAATATCGTTTTCTTTGATAGTCTTTCCGTCAATCTCTGTATCACGTACTGCATATGTTACCTGACCTGTGCTGACATTTTCCATTTCAGCACACATATTTTTCAGGTTTTCTTCACCTGACATATCCGGCATAAAGTTGATGATCGCTGCTATACCCTGTGGGATATTCTTACTCGGTACGACAATGATCTCTTTGTCTTCTGTCAGATCGCGCGCCTGATTGGCAGCCATGACAATGTTTTTATTATTCGGGAATACATAAATCGTTTTTGCATTGACTTCATCGATCGCACCGAGAATGTCTTCTGTACTCGGATTCATCGTCTGTCCGCCTGCAATGACTTTATCCACACCAAGATCTTTAAAGATCTCATTTAAGCCTTCTCCGATGGAAACACTGATAAAACCATATTCTTTCTGTGGCTGCGCCGGCTTTGCGGCTTCTTTCTTCTCAGCTTCCTTAAACAGCTTCTCTTCGTGCTCTAAACGCATATTGTCGATCTTCATATTGGAAAGTGCACCATACGTCAGCGCCCGCTGGATCGCAAGACCCGGGTCGTTGGTATGTACATGTACCTTAACGACATCATCATCTGCAACAAGCACGATAGAATCTCCGATAGACTCCAGATAAGATTTAAAATCCTGTTCCTGTTTTGCAGTAAATGTTTTATTGCCAAGCAGCACGATAAACTCTGTACAGTATCCGAATCTGATATCAGATGTCTCTACATCGGATGTATCGATATTATTGCGTTTTACCGGTGTTTTGGTCATATCGATGCTCAGATCCAGTTCTTCGCCGCGGAACGCCTTCTGCGCACCTTTCAGTACCTCCAGAAGACCCTGTCCGCCGGAATCCACTACACCTGCCTGTTTCAGAACAGGAAGCATATCCGGTGTTTTATCCAGCACTTCCTGTGCATACACGATGATCGCATCGATAAACACATCCATATCTTCTGTGCCTGCATATTCAGCCGCTTTTTCATAAGCACCCTTTGCCACGGTAAGGATCGTTCCTTCCTTTGGCTTCATAACTGCTTTATAAGCACTCTCTACCGCTTTCTCAAATGCAGCAACCAGTACATCAACCGTGATCTCGCCTTCTGTAGCACCGATCACCTTACAGAGCCCACGCAGAAGCTGTGACAGGATAACACCTGAGTTACCTCTGGCACCTCTGAGGGATCCGGAAGAGATTGCCTTGGAAAGTTCTTTTAATGTTGCATTTTCATCCAGTGCAGCTACTTCTTTTGCAGCGGACATAATGGTCAGCGTCATATTTGTACCGGTATCGCCATCCGGGACAGGGAATACATTCAGTTCGTTGATATATTCCTTTTTAGACTCCAGATTTTTAGCACCTGCCAAGAACATTGCTTTAAACATCTTAGCATCTAATTGATTTCGTGACACGTTCTTTTTCCTCCTCTAGTCAATTACTCTGACACCTTCCACAAATATATTGATCTTTTCAACCGGAAAGCCCGTAAATTCTTCTACTTTGTATTTGACATTGCTGATCAGATTATCTGAAACCGCCAGAATATTAACACCATATGCTACGATCAGATGAAAATCGATTGTCAGCCCTGCATTATCCACATGTACTGTAACACCTCGGGATAAATCGTTTAACTTTAATAATTTAACCAGACCGTCTTTGACATTGACACTAGCCATTCCAACGACGCCGATACATTCGATTGCAACGCTTCCTGCGTAATTTGCAATTACATCACTATCTATAGAGATATTGCCAAGATGTGTATTCATCATTGTCTTCATGCATGTATCCTCCTTTTATTTGCGTCTGCCCTTCCGTGCATCATAAATGCGAACAGGAAAAGACATCATAGTGATTATACCCTGTTTTTCGGAAAAAGGGAACCAGAAAATCAAATTTCCATGGAAAAACAGGAAAAAAAGATCAAAAAATGGATAATTTGTTATTGCATTTAAAAAAACTTTCTGATAGAATAAGCTTGTTGTGAGTTTAGAATCTATTCAGTTTAGGAGGTGCTATCATGGCTAAGTGTGATGTTTGTGGCAAAGGTGCTCATTTTGGTAATAATGTAAGCCATTCTCATAGAAGATCCAACCACATTTGGAACTCAAACGTTAAAAATGTGAAATGTAATGTTAACGGTTCTACAAAGACAATGCATGTTTGTACATCTTGTTTAAGATCCGGTAAAGTGGAAAGAGCTTAATAATGAGTCAGTAAAAAAGGAACCGTACGGTTCCTTTTTTTATGCCTTATATCTGCAATTAAGTATGATCTGCTACGCTTTTCTCTGATACGTGATCACATTTTTGAGCCGGTCATATTCTTTGTTGATCTGCTGCAGGATCCATTTATCTCCGCAAGCATTATCCGGATGATAGATCTTGATCAGATCCTTATACCGCTTCTTGAGCGCCAGTGGATGTGTCACACCACGGAAAAACAGCATGTCCTCTTCTTCGACCAGTTCCGAAAACGGTTCTTTTTCCTGCTTTTCCTGATAGAACTGTCTGCTGTATTCAAAAGCACGTTTCTTCGCTTCAAAGCTCTTGCGGTCTGCATCCAGCTGTGCAAATCCCATTTCCAGGATCTTAAACTTTTTATCAAAAAAGCTTTCCTGCTCTTTCAGCTTTTCCATCGTTTTATCCCGTTCTTTTTCAAAAGCGGAACGTTCTTCCTGCAGGCGGTGCGCTTCTTCCAGCAACAGTTCTTTTGCAATTCTTATTTTGTTTTCATCCGATTCCTGCATAAGATCCGGCATATCTTCTTTCCCTCCGGTCTGATAAGTCTGCTTCCTGTCAGCATCCGCAGGAGAACAGATTATATCCCAATAACAATAACAGTACGATCAGAATAACTGCTACGAGCGTATTTCCGATCAACAGATCGAGCAGTATGCCAAGCGCTACTGCAAAACAACAGATGCCGAGTATCCTTTTCATAACAGATAACCACCGGCTTTTTATTATAGTATGTCATTTTCCCGGCAAACGATACATCCCTGCGCCGATTACGGTGTATCCTGTCCGAATGCGATCTCCTGTGCTTTTTCATCACTTACCATATCATCAGTATCTTCCTTTGGCGCTGTAAATTTATCCACCAGATCAGGGATCATATCAATGATCTTTGTCACTGCATCCTGGTTTCTGACATTGACAAGCTTTGTCTGTCCGTTCTTGATCACCAGAACAGCGCTTGGAGACATTTTACCGGTAATACCGCCAAAACCGGAATTCTTCTGCTCACCGGCTGCAGCACCCGCACCGACACCGAATGTCACATCTACCAGTGGCAGAATAATGGTGTCTCCGATCTGTGTTGCCTGTCCTACCACAGTTTTTGTAGACAGGAAGTTATCAACACCGCTCAACAGGGAACTTACGACTTCTGAAAAATTATTATTCATACTTATTTATCCTCCTTGCCCGATGGCTTCATTACATCTTTTAAGTACTTGATTTCTTTGTTAAACAAAATAACCCAGCCTGCACGCAGCAGTGCAAATACGGTTAAATGTCCGCGGAACCAGACATCGCAGTCAAAAACCGTCTGTTCCATTTCAGGTTCTATCATAACATAATTCCCGATAAATGGGTATACCATACCAAGAAAGGCACAAATCTCGCCGCAGCTTCCCGGATCTCCCGTTCCAAAGTGCACACGGAGCCGTCCCTTCCGAGGTCCTACGCTCTTCCACAATTTTAACAATGTGTTTTTCGCAAGTCTGAGTGCAGATTTCGTTTCTTCCTTTTTCAGTATATCCGCATAATAGGAATAGACAGTCCTGATGCTTTCCCATTTCTGCCGCAGGGAGATCGTTTTGTGATACAATCCGCTGAGCGTATGCCACAGCTTTTTTGCCCATTCTTTTATCTTAGAGATCCAGAGCCGGATCTTCTGTAGCAGCGATTGCTTTTCCTCTGCCTCCGCTGTATCTGCTTTCGTGGCTACGATCTCTTGCATTTTATTTTCCGTCGAATCTGCAGCAGCCGTTTCCGGGTTTATTCGCTCCGGTTGTTCTGCTGACTGCTCATTTCCATGCGTTTCCGGTCTCTTCTGATCCTGCGCATCAGATCCTGTCATTTCGTTTGTTTTTTGCACGCGTCCGGTTTTCTTCTTTTTTTTCTGACTTTTTTGCTTTTCTTTTTTATGTTTCTTCGCTTTCTTCTGCTTAGGCGGTGCAAAAAAATCGAATATTTTGATACCCAGAAGCCGGATCACGCCGGTCTTTTCATTTTCCTCATACGAAAAAGAAACTCGCAGCAGCGGAAACAAATATCGTATCTCTGCTTTTCCCGCAGGTTTTCCATCCGCAAAATTTCCCTGTACTCTGTAGCAAAACGGTGCAAAAAGAAGCAGCACCAGAAGAACGATTACCACTGCCAGCAGAACAAGTAATATAATTCCGATTATTTTTAAGATTGTAAGTAATATAGACATCAATATCTCCGAAACAGCTCTGCTTTTTGCTTTTCAAATACCTGTTTTATTAATAAAGTATCCCATTTTTGAGACAAAGACAAGTATAAATCGATCGACAACTGTAATGCGCTTTCTTTTCCTTTTGCCAGACCGACCAGATAGATCGTATCTCTCGGAAATGCTTTTTGTTTCAGGCAGGCACTGTCATAAATATCAAAATTATCGGCTCCGTTTGCCAGACAGATCAGATAGACATCAACCATACCTGCATGCATTCTGAGCTTACGCAGTATTTTATTTTTATTTTTTTCACATGCCTCGTCTGTTACCAGATCCTTATAAATATACATAGCGACCCCGATTTAAAAAAAGAAGGCAGTTACTGCCTTCTCTTTTTCTAAAAGTACTTCTTGCTTCCCCATAGATTACTGTGCTTCAGATCCAGATACTCTGCATATGCACGTTCCAGAATCTGTTTTTCATTTGCAAATTTCAGCAGATGATATGCTTCGTGATACTTATAATATCCGGAATCTACAAAGAATTCTTCACGTTGTGGTTTGCTGTAATAGCTGTCTGCCATCATCAGATACCAGTGCACACTCTTGGACACCGTATCCTCTGGCACGGTAAAAGTATAATCGCTCTTACCTACATATTTTATGATGGACGCTTTCGCCCCGGACTCTTCAAGAACTTCTCGAAGTGCAGTATCCTTATATTCTTCGCCCGGTTCCACAGTTCCTTTCGGTAAGACCCAGCCTTCATATTTATTTTTGATATTCTTATAAAGGAGTAATATCTTACCTCTGAAAATAACCACACCGCCACAGCTTGTTGCTTCAATCATTGCAAACCCTCCTGTCTGGTGTGTCTCATATGCATTCAGTATAAAACAGTTTGTACCATCATGCAAGAAGGAATTGGGATCCGCCCGTTTTAATTTGACATTTTGTTGATCACGTCTACAATTTCCTGCTGTTCAAAAGGCTTTGTCAGAAATTCATTGGCACCTGCCTTGATACATTCGATCATTTTATTTTTCTGTCCTGCTGCAGTTACCATGACAACCTTGGAGTCAGGATCCAGTGCTTTGATCATCTTTAATGCTTCTACACCGTCTACGACCGGCATTGTAATATCCAGTGTAACAACATCCGGCTTTAACGCCTGGAACTTCTGCACACCTTCCTGTCCGTTTACAGCTTCATCTATGATTTCATGTCCGTTGGACTCTAAGATATTGCGTAACATCTTACGGGATGTACGTGAGTCATCTACGATTAAAATCTTTGCCATTTTAATAAGCCTCCTAATTTACAGAAATTGTTGAATCAATTGCTAAGATAAAGAAAATCTCCTGTTCACCCACATGGATCGGGAAGACGCAGAACTGACTGCCTGTGATCCTGTTTGCTTTTTCATAGAAAGCCGGCGGAAGCATGTCCAGATCAACGCCCTCATTGCCAAGCTCAGATGCGAATAATCCGTTGATGCAGTTTGTAAATTCACCGACAGCATCCAGTGCGTCCAGATCAACTGACTCAAATTCTTCATCTGCGAAAGGATCAGCGATCACCAGAAGACTGTTTCCCCTGCCTGCAAAGCCTGCATAGATATTGTGGTCGCCTGTAAGCTGCTGCATAGCAAAATTATCGATTTTTAATGTGTCTGTCAGATATGCCTTGGATACATAGGCTCCGGAATTGATGATACGCAGGAATGTACGGATCGCAATACCGCAGTGCTTGTCACAAAGTTCTGTGTTGGAAGGCAGGAATAACTTAACCGTACGGTCTATATCTCCGCTTACAAGATCATCCATATCGCTGTGGGTAAAGCCCTGCTGATCCTGATAATTTTTCAATGCTTCATCGATCTGTTCCAGAGTCATCAGCCCTTTATCAATGAGATTCTGCACAAAGATCATATAGATATTTCCCTGTTTCTTTAACAGACTGCCTACCTGTGCCTCTGTCAGATACCCTTTCTCTACGGCAATATCACCGAATCTGCGATCCATGATCGCCTGTAACTTATTCACTTCATCAGCCTGCTCTGTCGTCATCAGCTTTTCTGCCACAGCGATCAGTCCGAGCTTTACGCGAACCTTGCTTTCGCTTTCTATTACATCAGACAGTTGTTCTTTGGTAATTGCTCCGGATTTTACCAGATAATTCCCAAAAATCTGATCAAACATATGTAATTCCTCCCATTTATTTATGTAAGATATTTATTGTGCATTTTGTACAGGATTCTTACAAGAAACCAATCTTGCACGTGTTTTCTTAACCAGTATACTATACATTTCGTAAAAAAGATAGAATAAAATTCCTCTTTTTTCAGATTTTTTAGTCATTTGTTCCAAAATATGTATCAAATATCCGCCGTGCGATCGGAACCGCATAATCACCGCCGGAACCTGCACTTTCGACTATGATCGTTACACAGATCTGCGGATCTTCCGCAGGTGCAAAGCCTGTAAACCAGGCATGGGAATCCGACTTGTTTCCGCTGAATTCAGCAGAACCCGTTTTACCTGCGGCAGTATAGGAAAGTCCTTTTAACTTGGAGGCTGTACCATTTTCAACAACCTCTTTCATCAGTCCTGTCATAAAGCCTGCTTCCTCTTCTGTCATCATAACAGCTTCCGTCTGTGGAGAGGTTCTTTTTACAGTCGCACCGGTTGCACTTTCGATCCGGTCTACCACATAAGGTGTCATAGCTTTTCCCTTGTTGGCAATCGCCGCCGTGATCAGGTTCAGCTCCAGCGGTGTAACTGTCGTCTGCCCCTGTCCGATGGCAGTCTGCATGACCGCATAGCTTGTGTCGTATTCCGATAAGGTAAAGCTGCTTTTTTTATAAACAAGTTCTGTTTTCAGATCTGTATTAAACAGAAGCTGTCTGCATGTCTTTTGCAGATCCGGGATAGAAAGCTGAACACCGATATTTGCAAAAGAGGAATTACAGGATTTTGCAAAACTCTTTGTAAAATCGACCGAACCGTGGCTCTGCCCATGATAACAGCGGATCTTGTGCCCTTCATAGGAAAAACTGCCGTTGCAGGAAAAAGAATAATCCGACACATCTCCGTCATGCTCTCTGTAATATTCCAGTGCGGTGACGATCTTAAACGTACTGCCCGGCGGATATAAGCCCTGTGTTGCACGGTTTAAGAGTACGCTGCTTTTGGAATCATTGACCAGATCATCCCAGATATCAGAAATCTGGTTCGGATCAAAATCAGGTTTGGATACCATTGCCAGCACCTTGCCGGTGGAAGGCTCTGTCACAATGACCGCCCCCTGATAAACACCAAGTGCCGTATAAGCAGTCTGCTGCAATGCCGTATCCAGTGTCGTGATGACATTGTCCCCGTAATTTTTTTCTTCTTTGAGCTCATTCTGGATCTTATTGGTAATGGAAGCATGGGAATTCAGCATATTCATGTTTTCTGTTGCTTCAATACCGGTTCTTCCCTTGGACGCATAACCAACCACATGGGCAAACATATTCTGATACGGGTAATTACGTACCTCTGTTCCGTCCGCCGCTCTTACTGTCTGGGCAAGCACTTCGCCGTCTGCGGAATAAATATTACCGCGGACGTTTCTTGTCGCAAGCAGTTCCTGCCTTGGGTTATAGGCATTGTTGATTGCTTCTTCGCTGTCCTTTACCATGAAATGGACAATATTTCCCATAACCGCCAGCATCAGCAGGCTGAAAAAACAGGTCACGATCACAATTTCCCGGTTCCGCACTCTTTCTTTCTTTTTTCTATTCTTCTCCTGCTTCCTGCTCTGCAGTTCTTCGTCTTTCTTTCCGAACATTCCGTTTTCCTTCCTGTGACTGTATACAATAAAGTCCCTGTATGATACTGAACATAATGATCGTTGTCAGTACACTGCTTCCGCCGTAGCTGACAAGCGGAAGTGTTACGCCGGTCAGCGGAATAAATCGCGTTCCGCCGCCGATCGTCAGAAATACCTGAAATATGTAGATCGTACTGAGTCCGACTGCAATATATCTGTAAAATTCTTCTTTCAGCTGCATGGCGATCTTCATAAATACGATAAAGCAGCTGACACAGACAAGGATCAGGCAAAGTCCGAATAGAACGCCCATCTCTTCTGCCACTGCGGAAAAGATAAAATCCTGCTCCACGTAAGGGATCGAAGTCGGATCTCCCTGATCGATACCTAGCCCGAACCAGCCGCCTGTACCGATCGCAAATAAGGACTGCGTGATCTGATACCCGGAATCATTGATATTGCTCCACGGATGCAGAAAAGCGATCACTCTCGTCCTGACATGGGAAAACATATGGTAGGCAATGACCGAAGCTCCTGCACCGCCCAGCAGTCCCGCAAACAGATAGAAATAATTTTTTGTTGCAACAAATACCATAATCAGATAGCCCGCAAAAAAGATGACCGCGCTGCCAAGATCCTTGGAAAATACCAGGATGATCACATGGGCCGCAGCCGCCACCGCCGAGATCACAACCTGTCCTAGACTTTTGGATTCTGTCAGCAGCCCCGCAATGAAAAAGACAAACAGGATCTTGACAAATTCCGAAGGCTGGAACGTAAAGCCGTTGATCGTATACGATATTTTAGAACCGTGCGTCACACTGCCCAGTATGGCAACGACCAAAAGTGCAAAAACACCGACCATACCGTAGATCCAGGTCAGATGTTTCAAAAACTTCAGCTTTGACACCAGAAACGGTACAAACAGTCCGACGATCAATGATACTGTAACAATGATAAACTGACGGATCGATTTCTGGTAAGAAATACGTGTCAGCATGATAAAACTGATCGTCAGAAGCATACACATATTGTTGATCACGAGTTTATCCGCTTCCGGATATGCCACGCGGAACAGGGCGATCGTAGCAAACAACAGAATCTGCTGGAATCCGTAAAAGATAATATAAGAAACATCTTCCGTCTCCAGACAGATCGCGGCAAATCCCAGGAAATGCACCATGAACATACAGATGATCTGACGGATATAAACACCGCCCCGTTCATGCCCTTTTTTTGCCGCTACCGCCACAAAACATTCCAGCGTATAAAGTATCATAAAAACTGTAATGACATATTTAGACAAATCAGAAATAACGTGTCCCATAGGTTACCTATTCCACACCTTTTAAAAAGTGTCCTTTCGTAAATTCGGTTATCACCGGCTGTATGCCCTGTTCACCTCTGCAAAGTGCGGCATACATCTCATAGATCTTTTGCATCCGACCGGCAGTTTCTTCCGTAAACCGCAGCAGGGCTGCCTCCATCGGCATATGCAATATCTCATTCATTTCCTTATGCAGAGAAAGCGGCACTGCATTATAGATCGTATTTTCACATCTGTCACAATGCAGACAGACACGCAGTTTTTTCTTCTGCCGGTCAACCAGCATAAGCTCCGACGGTGCTTTCGCCTTTGTCTGTTTCAGACAACGCTGGTTCGTCTTTAAAAGACAGTTTGCCGTTTCCATGACCGGAATATAGCCATACACCGGCAAAATGCAGGCATGACTGCCACAGGCTAATGCTTTTGCCTCTGATCTGTGCAGTTCATATGGCAAAATATGCTCTGTCACACCTATTTTATCATAAAATGCAGCCGTTTCCATCTGAAAAACATAACAGCTGCTGTCCGTGATACATGGTTTTTGCGGTGCTCTGTCTCTTAAAAATGTTACCATTTCCAGATTGCCGGCGCAATACCCGTCAAATGCCAGTTTTTCGATATTGCTCCATTGTTGGCCGATACGGTCAATGACCTGTTGCCTTGTCACAGCAGGAAATGTCAGATATACGAGGATATGTTTTTCGCGAAAACGCTTTAACACTCCTTCTATAGCCGCCGGATCCGTCAGTTCCTGCAGACAGTCATATGTTACATATATTCTGTCAAGCAGATCATCCGGCTGTAAAGCCCGGAGCAGATACGGATGTGCAACCTGCACCTGCAATGGTCTCTTTTTCTCTGTCAGTGCTTTTTTGTCAGGATTTAATCTTGCAGATGTTTTACCGCTGATCTCCCTGACGGCTTTTACATTTTCTTCCTGCATCGTCCTTCTTCTGCCGGATAACAGCGCATTTTCCAACTGACAGACAGCCTGCCTGCGCAGCTCATTTAATTCTTTATTCGGCAAAAACAGGGTATCTGCCATATCACATGTAAGCTCTTTCAGTACAAAAGGTGTATTTCCCATTTTTTGTAACTGTTTTTTCACATCTTCCAGTGTGGCAGCTCTGTTTGCCGCTTTTTCAGGAACCGCACCCGACACGGTCATGGAAACCGTATCCCTTGTCAGCGTCAGTGTCACAGGCTGTCCGGGATATGCAAAAAAGCTGCCGGTCACAGGCAATTTTTTTTCGGCAGACTGCTTTACAGGTACTGCCTGAGCCTGTTCCGTGCCATCTTCCGGTGAGAAGGTCTGATAGCCTGCTTTTTTCAGGGACAACAATTCTCTGCCGTTATGCTGCATATAGCAGCCCATCTGGCTGCTTCCACGGCTGAACTTATCCTGCAGCATACGGATATCCTGCGGATCCACTTTATAAGCAGCCGGGTCTTTTTCATACAGATCGATATATTTCCGGTACATCCCCGTAACAAAAGAAACGTAAGCGGCAGTTTTCATCCTGCCTTCTATTTTAAAGGAATCAATTCCCGCTCCGATCAGCTCCGGCAGGATCGGCAATGTACAAAGATCTTTCAGACTGAGCTGATACGGCTCTTCCTTTGCACTGATCATGCGTCCGTCCGCCTGTACCTGATAAGGAAGTCTGCACGGGCCGGCGCAGCGCCCCCTGTTACCGCTTCTCGGGCCAAGCATGCTCGAATACAGACATTGTCCGGAATAACAGTAACACATACTGCCATGGATAAATGTTTCCATTTCCAGACCGGTTTCCGCTTTCAGCCGCTTCAGTTCCGTAAGAGACAGTTCCCGGGCAGGCACGATTCTTGTCACACCGTAATTTTTCAGATAATTTGCTGCACCGGAGCCGGTGATCGTCATCTGCGTACTTGCATGGATCTCCAGATCCGGGAAAAGACGCCGGATCAGACTGACCGCTCCCAGATCCTGCACGATCACACCATCCAGTCCTTCCTCATAATAAGGCTTTAGAAAAGCCGGAAGCTGCGTAATCTCCGTTTCTTTTACAAGCGTATTGACTGTCATATATACTTTTTTTCCATATAGATGCGCAATCCTGATCGCGGACAAAAGTTCTTCCTCTGCAAAATTTTTCGCATAAGCACGTGCTCCGAAGCTGCTTCCGCCCACATAGACCGCATCTGCCCCCGCAGAGAGTGCTGCCATAAAGCATTCCATATTTCCCGCAGGTGCCAATAATTCAACAGACATAGTGATTCTCCATAAAAAGAGCTGCCCGAAGGCAGCTATTATTTTTTGCTTTCTCTGCTACGGTCATCCTGCATGGATTTCATTGCTTTTTCCGTGCTTTCCAACTTGATCTGCGCAGAAACAAGCTCATGTTTTAAGTCATATAACTCTTTTTCCTTTGCGGCCAGATCTTCTTCTAACAGAGAGATCTGTTTTTTCGCTTTGAAGTAATCATCCGCAATATTCAGCTCTAATAAAATCGCCTGTGTATCAACAGGCTGTCTTTTAAACCCCTCTACTTTATTGTATTCACTGACTTTATTATTGATGTAAAGGGCGATCTTCTGCAGATATTCTTCACTTTCATATCCGCTGAGTGTAAATACCCTGCCGCCGATCAAAACTTCTGTATCTGTTTTTTCTGCCATTGTATTTCCTCTTTCTTTGAAATCTCTCTGAACATTATACTCATATTTCCCCTTTTTGACAAGTAACTCCCTTATTTCACAAGGTCAAGTGCAATCCCATCCGGCGATTGCGCAATCTTAAGCTGCAGCTTATACGTTTTTGCCAGCTTCCGGATGCAGCGGTACATCGGTGTTTTCTGCATTTGTAACAGATCCGCCTGCCTGTCGGACGCAAACGGAATATCCATCTGCAGATGCCACATATTAAACTTTTCCGCACTGCGGAGCCGGATCGATTTTTCTTCCTGCCCGGCTCCTTTCCCGGATCTGTCCGCGCCGGAAAATGCCAACAGGAACAACTGCCGGTATAACAAAAGCAGATCCGGATCGCTGATTTGAAAACAAGCCGGCCGGCAGATCTTATAGCGGAGCAGACAGCCGTTTTCCTCTGCTTCCTGCATACAGAGATCCATCAGGACAGACAACGCAGGCGTTGCTTCCGCCGGAAGGCTGCGGAACCGATCCAGACCTGAAAGCAGCGCTTCTGTTTCCCTTTCATCCGGATCCAGACTGCGTTCCAGCCGATCCTGCAGTTCCTGCAGCGGCTTTTGCATCTCACGGATCGTACCGGGCAGCTTTTCCATCTCCTGCCGGATCGCAGACCATGTTTCATAGAATACTCTAAGCCGTGCGTTTCGTACCGGTATTGCCGGCAAGGGTGGAAACTGCGGCGCATCTTTAGGCATATTTTCATAAAACTGCCCAATCTGACCGAGGATTTCTTTTTTCATTTTCTTTTTTTCTTCATAATTTTCCGTTTCATCAAAAAGCTGCAGTGTCTGCACATAATTGGCAAAATCATGCCTGATCTTCCGAAACGCATAAAAAAGAGCAATATAGGGCTGCACGGATACTTCCATGCAGTCTATATCACTCTCTAAGTTCTTTTCCCATTTATGTAAGAAAAACATAAATCCCCCTTACGTTTCTGTCAAATATGCAATGCGATCGCTTCCTTGACACCTTTGTAATGCCTGCGGCTCACCGGAATCACATCCCCACTGATCATCGTAATGCCGTCTTCTCTGGAAAATGATTTGATCTTTTTGATGTTGCATGCAAAACTCTGATGGGAATTGATGATATAATCCGGTAACTGGTTTACCAGATCGCTCAGCTTTGCGGCTGCTTCAATACAATCCCCTTTATCTGTATGAATACAGCAGTTTCTGTTGCTTGTCTCTAAATACAGGATATCTTCTACTTTGATACGATGGATCTTTCCGCCGCTTCCCGCAACGGTGATCGCTTTGATCTCCTGATGCTGTACGATATCCATCGCTTTTTCCACTGAGGAGAACAGCTTCTGTTCATCGATCGGCTTGGAAAGAAAATAGACGGGATCCGCATCAAATACGTTGCTTGCGAGCTGGGCATATCCGGATAACAGGATTACTTTGATCTGCGGATATTTGGCGCGGATCTCTTTTGCGATTGCAATACCGTCATCATCTCCGAGTGCGATATCTAAAATAATAATATTGGTATGTCCCTGATCGAGATCTTCCAGCCATTGATGCAGTTCTTCTGCCGAATAAACACATTGGCATTCTATTTTTCGTCTGTATTTTTTCTCAAGCGTTTCTTTTAAGTATTCTGTGATGGAACGATCATCATCACACACTACTATATGGAACATGATTTCACCTCATTGTTTTATGCATATTGCCCTATAAATACAACAATTCAATTATATCTATTGTAAAATTTATTCACTTTTTAGTCAACCGCAAAAACGGAATTATTTGATTTTTGTCACATTTGACGTTGCATCTCCATCCTGATAGAACATGGAGATCGTATCTCCTGCCCTGTATGTGATGATCTTCACCATCTCACTGTTTGTCAGATCCGCATCATATACCGTCTTATCGCCTTCCAGTGTAAAGTAAACATGGGAATTACCATCGATCACGACCGGTACATACGTTGCGATCTTTCCCGTGATCTCGAGATCATCCGCATTTTCACTGGTTCGGATACCATTGGTACTGAGAAGTGCATTATATGCTTTCTTACATTCTTTTACCGTATCTCCGATTGCAACCCACTGGTATTTCTGGATGTTGACCATGGCATACTTCTTTACCAGACCGGCAGAATCTTTCAACGCCATAAAATAAGTCGGTTCATCCGAGATATTCAAAAGGAGTGGGAAGGTTGCCACATAGCCGAGGTTCTGTACCTGTCCTTCCGCAGAAGACATGGCGGAATCCTCGATTGCCCCTTCAATTCTGTAAAAACGCGTTTCCATGGTCCGCTGGTTCATCAGCACAAAACCGACATTGGACTGGTCTCCGCTGACACTGGTCACGCCGGAATATACCCAGACATCATCATTCATGGCAATGTAATTATAGCCGTTTGTCGTCTGCAGACAGTCGCGCTGCCCCAATACGCTGTTCAGATATCCATGCTGCAGCATACCGTGATAATCGTAAAGCTGCATCAGAAGCTCTGCCTGATAGACTTTGTCTACCCAGGTCGGTACTTCATCTGCCTGATAATCCGTACATTCTCCCGTGACCGCATTGCAGAGTACCACTCTGCCGACCGTTACGCCGCCGAACAGACCGATATTGAACTTTTTGACCGGACAGATCCAGTACGGCGTGCCTTCGTCATCGATCTCAAAGAAGATCTGGTCTGCAAATATATAAGTCGGATATCGGAACCGGAGATGTCTCTGTATATAACGGTTAAACATTTCCGATTCGGAATATTTAATGCCGTCAGTCAGCTTAACACATTCTGTATCCTGTGTTGTCATATCGATCTTGATATAAGCCGGAATACCGTTTTTCCGATTCGTCAGCCATTTGATCGGGCTGGCGTATTTCAGCGGTGTCACACGGACAGGCTTTCCGTTTACATTGATCTGTGTGTAGTCATCCGCCACCTCAAACTGTGATACCATGTCTACCATGCTGCCCATTTTGCGGCTTCCCAGAATCGCAGCGGAATCTCTGTCCAGAAGTGGGATCGTATTGAAATCCACTTCTTTGATATCTTCCGTAAAATCACGCTCTTCTACCTGCATCAGTCCCTGATATTTCTTCGCATTGATGATCGGTGAAGAAAGAACGGAACCGATCAGAAAGATCAGCAAAAGTACGCCGCCCAGATAAAACAGATACCGGTAAGGTCCCATTGTGCCTTTCCGGATATCCAGACCCTTTTTCCCGAAGGAAACCTGCCCGCTTTTCCAGACGGAGCGGAACGATAATACAATCGCGAACACAAATACCATCAGGATCACAAACCACCAGAAGCCCGCTGAATGGATATTTAGTGCCGGCAGATTGATATAATAGTAAATGAATGCGATCACAAGTGTCAGTATAATGGCAAGCAGCCATCTTTTCCATTTTTTCATACTTTTGCCTCTCTCTGCATAATTTTATTATCCACTATACAAAGCCTATCTTATTCTGTCAAGGAATCCACCTTGTTCTTACGGTTTTCCACCTCTTTTGCCTGCACATCGGAAGGTGCCTGCTCATAACGCGCGAACTGATAAGAGAAGCTGCCCTGTCCGCCTGTCAGCGAACGGAGTACCGTACAATAGCCGTACAGACTGCTCATTGGGATATCTGCCGTGATCGTCTGCCAGCCTCCCTGCGATGGCTGCATACCGAGCACACGTCCTCTTCGTTTATTCAGATCACCCATGATATCTCCCGTATAACTGTCCGGTACGGTAACGGTAAGTGTCTCGATCGGCTCAAGCAGGATCGGTTCCGCCTTTAAAAAGCCATCCTTGAATGCCTGCATGGCAGCTTTCTTAAATGCCATTTCGGAAGAATCGACCGGATGATAAGAACCATCATATAAAATTCCTTTCACGCCCACAACCGGATATGCTGCAAGCGGGCCTTTCACCGTTGCTTCCTGCAGACCTTTTTCCACTGCAGGAAAATAGTTCTTTGGTACTGCACCGCCGACTACTTCCTGTTCAAATACATAAGAACTTTCCAGATCGCCGGACGGCTCAAAACGCATTTTGACATGTCCGTACTGTCCATGTCCGCCGGACTGCTTTTTATATTTGGCTTCCACATCCGATTTCTTACGGATTGTTTCCCGGTAAGCCACTTTCGGCTCAGAAAGTGTGATCGCTACCTTGTATTCGTTGAGCAGCCTGCTCTGCGCGATCTCAAGCTGCATATCGCCGATTCCGTATAACAGCATCTGTCTGTTTTCTTTGTCATTGACGATCTGCAGTGTCGGATCCTCATGCGTCATCTTGGACAGTGCCTGTGCAGCCTTATCGATCTCCGACTTATTATCCACCTTATATCGCATATACGTATACGGAACGGACAGCTCTGTTTTTGCATACTGGATCGGTGCCTGTTTTGTGGAAAGGCTGTCGCCTGTGCGGGCACCAGCCAGCTTTGCCAGTGCGCCGATATCTCCTGCATGCAGTTCCTTTACCTCAATCGGTTTATTTCCCTGCAGCACATACAGCTTTCCGATCTTTGCCTCGGCATCTTTATCTTTATCATATAACAGATCATCTGTTTTCAAAACGCCGGAGCAGACTTTGATCAGCGAATATTTACCGATGAACGGATCTACGATCGTTTTGAATATGTAAGCGGATTTTGCTTTCGCAAAATCATAATCTGCTTCGTAAATTTCATTTGTCTTCAGGTTAATACCTGCAATTTCCCTGTTTTCAGGGCTTGGCATATACTTGATGATGTCATCGAGCAGTGTGTAAACGCCCTGGCATAAAATATTGGAGCCCATGGAAACCGGTACGATACTGCCGTCTACGACATTATTGCGCAGTGCAGCTCTGATCTCCGCATCGGAAAATACTTCCCCGGCAAAATAACGTTCCATCATTTCTTCCGAGGTCTCGGCAACCGCTTCCATCAGGCTTTCTCTGTATTTTTCAAGATACGGGCGGCTGTAATCCGGGATTTCACATTCTTCTACTTCTTTTCCGATCCAGCGATATCCTGTTTCACTGACCACATTCACATAACCGACAAATTTTCCGTTTTCACGGATTGGGAAATGAAACGGCGCGATCTTTTTGCCGTAAAGCTGTGTCAGATCTTCCACGACCTCCTTAAAGGAAGCCTGATCCACATCCATATCGGATACATATACCATACGCGGCAGATGATATTTCTCGCAGAGTTCCCATGCTTTCAACGCACCGACCTCCATGCCAGCTTTTCCGGAAACAACAATGATCGCTGCATCTGCAGCGGAAACCGCTTCTTCGACTTCTCCCACAAAATCAAAATAGCCGGGGGTATCCAGCAGATTGATCTTGCAGTCATCCCATTCGATCGCGATGCAGGAGGCAGATATGGAAAAATGCCATTTCTGTTCTTCTTTTCCGTAGTCACTGACAGTATTGCCGTCCGTTACCTTCCCCATACGGGATGTAATACCGCCAAGGTATGCCATTGCTTCGGCAAGTGATGTTTTGCCGCTGCCCCCATGCCCGAGCAAAACAATGTTACGAATCTTCTCTGTTGTGTATACATTCATAGCTGCTACCTCCGTTTTATGATAGTTTCTGAATTTTCTAACAATTCAACCACTTGTAGGTATATTTTACTAAATATAAAACCGTTTTACAACATATTTTCGTTAAAATCACAAGAAAATTCTCTATTTTCTATCCCATTGACATTCGCACTTTAAAGGGCTAAAATATTACTGGAATTCACGACAGAAAGGACAACAGCTATGTCAAAAAAAGCAGAAGTTACCTGTAGTTTTATCGGACTCGGTCTGATCGGCGGTTCTATCGCAAAGGCACTGCGTCAGGCATATCCCGAGATGATCTTAAAAGCATATGACAAAGACCCGGACGGTCTATCCCTTGCCCGGAAAGACGGCGTTATTTCAGAGTCTTATGACGCTCTGACCGATTCTTTTTTTGACTGCGATTATTTGTTTTTGTGTGCACCGGTCAGTGAAAACGATCATTTTCTCGGACAGATCCGGCAAAGCCTGCATACAGATACGATCGTGACAGATGTCGGTTCTGTCAAGCAGACAACACATGCGGCGATCGAAAAAGCAGGTCTCTCTTCTGTCTTTATCGGCGGACATCCCATGGCAGGCAGTGAGAAAACAGGCTACCGCAATGCCAGTGAACGGCTTCTGGAAAATGCCTACTATATTCTGACACCGACACAGGAAAGCCCTGTTACGGCAATCCAGGGACTGCAGACGCTGATCAGCTCCATTGGCGCGATCCCGCTGATCATGGATTATCACACGCATGATTATGTCACCGCCGCAGTCAGTCATCTGCCGCATATCATTTCTGCCGGGCTTGTCAATCTGGTACATGATTCCGACAGTGCGGAAGGCGTGATGAAAATGATCGCTGCAGGCGGTTTTAAAGACATTACACGTATTTCCTCTTCTTCCCCTGTGATGTGGCAGTCGATCTGCATGACCAATACCGAAAATATACTCTCGCTGCTTTCTTCTTATATAGAAAGCCTGCAAAAGGTAAAGACGGAGCTTGAGAATAAAGATGCCCAGAAGCTGTACGATCTGTTTGATCATGCCAAAAATTACAGAGACGGCTTCTCCAATGAAGGACGCGGCCCGATCAAAAAGACCAATGTCATTTTTGTGGATATTCCCGATGTACCGGGTTCTATCGCACAGACCGCCGCGATTCTTGCCGACCACGATCTCAGTATCAAAAACATCGGTATCATGCACTCCAGAGAATTTCAGCAGGGTGCTCTTAAAATTGAATTCTACGAAGAACAGACAGCAAATGATGCTGTCCGCGTGTTAAAAGATAACGGCTATCAGATCTTCGCGTAAGCTGATAGCGGAAAGGACAATATACAATGATTTTTCAAAAAGCGAATCGATTACAGGGAGAAATAACTGTTCCGGGCGATAAATCCATCAGCCACCGCGGTGTTATGTTCGGTGCTCTTTCCGAAGGGACAACAAGACTGACACATTTTCTGCAGGGTGCGGATTGTCTCTCCACAATATCCTGTTTTGAAAAAATGGGGATTCCGATTGAAAATAACGGAAATGAGATTCTGGTACACGGCAAAGGGCTGCACGGCCTGACCGCACCGACACAGATCCTCGACGCCGGAAACAGCGGTACGACAACAAGACTGATCTCCGGTATTTTGGCTGCGCAGGATTTCTCCGTGACGCTGACAGGTGATGCTTCGATCTGTAAACGTCCTATGCGCCGTATTATGGAACCGCTTACCATGATGGGAGCAAATATCAAAAGCCTGAACGGAAACGACTGTGCACCGCTTCTCATCACAGGAAGCCACCTGCATGGCATCCACTATCAGTCCAGGGTTGCTTCCGCGCAGGTCAAATCTTCGATCCTACTGGCAGGCTTATATGCGGATGGAACCACAAGTGTGACAGAGCCGGCTCTTTCCCGGAATCACTCTGAGCTGATGCTTGGCATGTTCGGTGCAAAAGTAGAAAGCAAAGATACAACCGCGACCATTTATCCGGAACCGGATCTTCATGCCATCGACTTCAAAGTACCGGGAGATATCTCTTCTGCCGCTTATTTTATTGCCGCAGCCTCTATCGTGCCTGGTTCCGAACTTCTGATCCGTAATGTAGGAATCAATCCGACCAGAGACGGCATCTTACGGATCGCCCGACAAATGGGCGCTGACATCACCTTACTAAACCGCGTGGAAGAAGGAGAACCGACGGCAGATCTGCTCGTACGCTCCGCTACCCTGCATGGTACGCAGATCGGTGGTACCGTGATCCCGACACTGATCGATGAAATTCCGGTACTTGCTGTCATGGCAGCCTATGCACAGGGCGAAACCGTGATCAAAGATGCAGCTGAACTGAAAGTAAAGGAATCTGACCGGATTGCGATCGTCACTGAAAATTTAAGAAAGATGGGAGCTGATGTGACACCTACGGATGACGGAATGATCATCCGCGGCGGAAAACCGCTGCACGGCGGCAAATTGGATTCTCATCTGGATCACCGGATCGCCATGAGTTTTGCGGTTGCTGCTCTCATAGCTGACGGTGAAACCGAAATGAAAGATGCGGAATGTGTCAATATTTCTTATCCCGATTTCTATCAGGATCTGGCATCATGTATGTAAGATACCGATAATAACGAGCCATTCGATTATGGGCATCTGAAATAAATAAACGGGGTATGTCACTGCTCCGAGTTTTTGAAATACCACAGACAGTTTCTGTGGTATTTCTTTTTTTACCAGAAACAGTCCAAACAGACAGACTGCAAATAAAGCGATCACAACAAAATCACCCGCGCTGCGTCTGCCGAAATTCGTATATATCACAATGGCTGCCAGAATGCCGTTTGCCAGACAGTAGATCAGTTCCTGAAGCAGTTTCTTTTTCCCAGTGCTTATCCGAAGAGAAAGTTTACCTTGGCTAACCTTTTCCTGTAACAGCCGGATCAGACTGCCGATAAAAATACCAATGCCCAGTCCCGCCAGTGCACGCAGCACTGCATGATAGGAATAGATCACATCGATCTTACGGATCAGTCTGAAATAATAATGATAGATTGAAAGCGATAAGACCGGGCATATAAGCAGACCGCCCCATCTGCCGGTCAGCATCAGCAGGCATAACAGCAGGATACTCCCCATAAACATGGCTGCCACATACCAGTTGGCACTGATCAGTACTTCATTGCCAAGCGGTCCGCACTGCAGCATCAAAAACTCTGCCCAGCCGGTTTTCAGGTAAGCAATGATCTCTCCGATCGACCAGTGATATTGCCATGTCCGCAGGAAAAGCATACAAAGCAGGCTCAGCAAATATAACGGATACAGGCGTTTTAAACGACCGCCGATATACAGACCGAACTGATACAGTCTGTCAGACAGTTTCTGCCCTGCCATCTTTTTTAAATAAAACTGCCAGATACCAAATCCGCTCAAAAGGAAGAAAAATTCCACCCCCAGATAACCGGCCCTGAAAAATGAATATGAAGTTTTGGAAAAGAAATGTAAGCCAAGGACAACGATACAAAATACAAATCTCCATAACTCAACTGTATAATCGCGCCCCTGGCTTACCTTTTTATAATCTGTCATATGTAATTAGATTCCTAATTTCGCACGTTCTCTCTGATACTCTTCCTCTGTCAGAATGCCATTTGCCTTTAACAGGTTCAGCTTGCTGAGTTTTTCTGCCGCATTCGGATCTGCTGCTGCAGCTGCCGGTGCAGCAGCTGCGCCTGCGCCGCCCGTCATCTTTTCAGCCCTTGCCTTTTCAACAGCAGCTTTCAGTCCGCTTTCATCAGGCATCTGCGGGAAGATCAGATAACGTTCCATGCCCGCAGGCGTTTTGATGTGGATCACCGGAGCCGGCTTATTGTTATAAGAGCCCTGCTCTACACCTACCACACAACCGATATAATGATTAAAGTTATCAATCTTTGCATTCATTCCGTTAGATGCTGTACTGATAACAGCAATGCCGTTTACTCTGACATTTGTAACATTTACCCTGAAATCTTCTGTTTTCTTTACGATCAGACCTTCCTTATAAGTCCAGTCTTTTGCATAAATTCCCTGCTCTGCACGGATACACTGGTTACAAACCTCACCGGCAGAATCTTTTCCACAAATTAAACACTGCATACGTCAACTCTCCTTTGTCTTATTCTACTCCTGTGTAACAGAAGATGTTACCGTATCGTATACCGAAATTCTCGCAGCATCCATTTCAGGCATGCCAATAAAAATACCGCCATAAGAATAGGTTGCATCCTCTTTTACAATTCGAACGATCTCAATAAAAGCATGGAGCACTTCTTTTGTCCAGATCGTCAGAAACGCTTCATAAACAGCCCCGATCTCCAATGGTTTACTGCATGTAAATCCAACACCGGTTCTGGAAACGTCGATAATATCAATGCTGACTTCTTCCGCTGAAGCAGCATCGTCCAGACGCTTTATGATGAGGCGTGACTCTAATTCGATCCTTTTGTTTTTTCTTCTGTCTTCCAAAGAAATCTCCTTCCCGAAAATATATACATTTCCTGCTCTACTTATGTTTATATTACCAAATTCCCGTCGACAATGCAAGGTTTTTCGTTAAATGTGCACGTGCACATTGCTATGAAATGAACATAGCGTCACCAAATGAGAAAAAGCGGTATTTTTCTTTTACGGCTTCTTCATAAGCTGCCAGAACATGCTCCCGTCCGGCAAGTGCGGATACCAGCATGATCAGCGTGGATTCCGGCAGATGGAAATTGGTGATCAGTCCGTCCAGCACTTTAAACCGATACCCCGGATAAATAAAGATTTCCGTATTACCGCTGCAGGCATGCAGTCTGCCATCTTCATCTGCCGCACTCTCGATCGTTCTGCAGCTTGTCGTACCGACACAGATCACACGACCGCCGTTTGCTTTTGTTTCATTGATCGTATCTGCCGCTTCTTTTGAGATCTGATAAAATTCGGAATGCATGTGATGCTCCAGCACATTGTCTTCTTTCACCGGCCGGAACGTACCAAGCCCGACATGCAGCGTTACATAAGCAAGTTTTACACCCTTTTCTTCAATCTGTGCAAGCAGCTCTTTTGTAAAATGGAGTCCCGCCGTCGGTGCTGCGGCACTTCCCTCATATTTCGCATATACAGTCTGATATCTGTTTTTATCCTGCAGCTTATGTGTAATATAAGGAGGCAGCGGCATTTCACCGAGCCGGTCCAGAATTTCTTCAAAAATACCGTCATATTCAAACCGGATCAGACGGTTTCCTTCTTCCAGCACATCCAGTACCTGTGCATGTAAAAGACCGTCTCCGAATACAAGTCTTGTGCCCGGTTTGCATTTTTTCCCCGGTCTTACAAGAGTTTCCCATTGATTGTCTTCTTTTCGTTTCAGCAGGAGCACTTCAATCGCAGCGCCTGTATCTTCCTTGACACCGTACAGTCTCGCCGGAATAACCTTGGTATTGTTCAGAACAAGACAATCACCCGGCTTTAAATAGTTTACGACCTCACGAAAAACATGATGTGAGGTCGCTCCTGTATGTTTGTCAAGGCAAAGCAGCCTGGAGCCCGCACGATCCGCAAGCGGATCCTGTGCGATAAGCTCTTTCGGCAGATCAAAATAAAAATCTGATTTTTTTAACTCTGTCATGACTTAATTCCTTTTATT
>ERZ808240.1735-NODE-1735-length-26014-cov-37.104742_pt1 | contig 26014 bp, 22 predicted proteins | sample MGYA00521084_ERZ808240 | MGnify/ENA primary metagenome ERZ808240 (study PRJEB31516, sample SAMN03275571) | gut metagenome | biome: mammalia-associated habitat; material: feces | host: Papio cynocephalus | place: Kenya | collected 2012-08-06 ... | reverse complement strand
TTAAATAAGGTACCGTATTCCCTGCCGTCCATGATGCGGTGGATGATGCGGACATCTGCCGCGTTGGCGATGATCATATCTGCGCCGGAGCTGGTTGCGATCCTGGCTGCGGAAAGCTTCGTGCCCATACCGCCGGTTCCGACACTTGAGCTTGTTCCTTTTCCCATTCCCATAATGGAATCGTCCAGCTGATCCACAACACTGATAAATTCTGCATCCGGATTTTTATTCGGATCATCTGTATATAAGCCATCAATATCGGAAAGCAGGATCAGAAGATCTGCGTCGATCAGTGCTGCTACAATAGCAGACAACGTGTCATTATCACCGAACTCAATTTCAAAGGTAGAAACCGTATCGTTTTCATTGACGATCGGAATCGCGCCCAGCTTTAAAAGCTCTGAAAATGTGTTTTTGGCATTGAAACGGTTCAATGGCTCTGCAATCGTATTTTTTGTCATCAGAATCTGTGCTGCCACATGGTTATATTCTGAAAAAAGCTTCTGATAGGTCATCATGAGACGTGCCTGCCCGATGGCAGCACACGCCTGCTTCACAGCGATCGGATTGTCTTCTTTTCCGATATGTACCGCTCTTTTGCCTACCGCAATGGCACCACTGGAAACCAGTACCACTTCCTTGCCCTGATTGGCAAGATTACAAAGCTCCCGTACCAGAACATCCAGCTTGGTATAATCCAGTCCGCCAGTCTCCTTATGCTGCAGAGAGGAGGATCCGATCTTGATGACGATCCTCTTTTTATCCTTGATCTCTTCCCGTAAAGTTCCCATTTTATTGATTTCTGCTCCTTTTTCTGTCTATATCATTTCCCGACTACTATATCATATCTGCCAAATCATGACGACTAAGATTCTGTCATCAGACCATACTGACTGCGATCCGCTCCGCCGTCAGAAGCCCATCCATGGCAGCACTCGTAATGCCGCCTGCATAGCCCGCACCTTCGCCGCACGGATACAGTCCCATCAGCGAAGATATGCCCTCTTCATCCCGGACGATCCTTACCGGCGATGAAGTTCTGCTTTCAATCCCTGCAATCATTGTATCATCTGCGTCAAATCCTCTGATCTTTCTGCCGAACTGTTCCATGCCTTCCAGAAATGCCTCATTGAGTTTTTCCGGTAAAATGCTTCTCGTATTGGCAAATGCCCATTGTCCTTTGATGCGGATGGGAAGTTCTGCTGTATCCGTATTTTGTTCTGCACAGACTTCCTTTTTTTTGAAATCTCCGAGGCTCTGTACCGGAATTTTTCCATCCGCAAGCTGAAATGCTCTTTCCTCCAGCGCTCTCTGGAATGCCACACCGCCCAGCGGACTCTGATCCGGGAAATCTTCCTTTGAGACGGTCATAATGATCGCCGCATTGGCAACACCGCTTTCTCTGTCATGATAGCTCATGCCATTGACCGCCAGACGTCCCTTCTCACTGGAGGCATTGACCACATAGCCGCCCGGACACATACAGAAGGAATACACGCCTCTTCCTTCCTTTGTCTGCGCTGTCAGCTTATAGCTGGATGCTCCAAGCGCTTTTCTGCACGCTTCATCCTGTTTTCCATACTGGTTTTCGTCGATCTGCTCCTGAAAATGCTGCACGCGGTAACCGACCGCAAAATCCTTTGGCTGCATTGTAAGAGGCGTCTCTGCCAGCATCTCAAATGTATCCCTTGCACTGTGTCCGATTGCCAGTACGATATGATCTGACAGGATTTCTGTATTGCCATTTACAACAACACCCTTTACAGCCTGCATGCCCTCTCCTATTCCGGACTGTTCCGGCTGCTTACATAGCAGCAGTCCTGTGACCTTGCTTTCAAACCGCACTTCACCGCCCAGTTCGATGATCGCAAGCCGCAGGTTCTTTACCATGCCCATCAGAAGATCGGTTCCGACGTGGGGCTTCTGCTTATATAAAATATCTGCGGGTGCTCCCATTTTTACAAATAAGGAAAGCACTTCCCTGCAGCGGCCGTATTTGTCCTTGATCAGTGTATTCAGCTTTCCGTCTGAAAAAGTACCTGCACCGCCTTCTCCAAACTGCACATTGGACGCAGTATCTAAAACACCCGTTTCCCAGAATTTGTCAATATCTGCCTTTCGCCGCTCCACGCATCTGCCACGTTCCAATACAATAGGCCGAAGACCTGCTTCTGCCAGATAGTAGGCGCACACCAGTCCTGCAGGACCTGCACCGATAATGACCGGTCTGTCCGGGCAGGTAAATCCCGCAGTTACCGGAAACCGGTATTTTTTCTCCGGTGCAGGCTGCACATCCTTGCTTTTTGCATTCCGAAGCAGCTTTTCTTCTGCCCGGCAGGCCACGTCCAGAACCAATGAGTAAAAAAGCGCGGGCTTTTTTCTGGCATCCAGAGATTCTTTCACAATATGTATTTTTTGTATGTCCTCACTCATGCAATGCAGGATCTGACAAACTTTCTTTTCCACATCCTGCATGGTATAGGGGACACCTACTTTACATTGGTTGATCCTGATCATCTTACGATCTTCCCTTTCTGTCTTTCTATTTTCTTAATCACTGCAATGCAGCCCTGCAATATAGCCGCTCGTCCATGCCCACTGCAGGTTATAGCCGCCGCATCTGCCATCCACATCGATGATCTCTCCTGCAAAATAAAGCCCCTTTACTTTTCTGGACTGCATCCTATCATCTATTTCCGAAACCGGAATACCGCCCATTGTTACCTGCGCCTTATCAAAGCCCGGATAGCCACTCATTTCAAACACAAAGTCCTTACATAGCCTTGCCAGCTTTTTAAGTTGCTTACTGCTAACTGTTTGCATCTCCTGCTGGAAGGATAAGGAAAGTCTGTGCAGCAGCGCACCACAGATCTTTTTATGCAGAAAAAGTGCCAGTACCTCTTCGACCGTCTGCTTTCCATACTGTCTTTGCAGCTCTGCCAGCATATGTAACAGTTCTTCTTCTCCAAGCTGTGGCAGAAAATCCACAGAGAGCGTCGTCTCCTTTTTCGCCGCCAGCGCCTGTATTGCCCTGTGGCTTAACTGAAAGACCGGAATTCCGGAAAGAGAATCTTTATTGAGCTGCAGCTCTCCTTCTTCGGTCTGCAGCTGTTCTCCGTCCACATACAGGGTCAGCACGGCATTTGCCCTGACACCCGCCAGTTCCCTACATGCCGGATCCTTTGTCAGCAAATATGTCAGCGCCGGATACGGCCTGCGCAGTGTATGACCCAGACCTTTTGCAAGTGCATAACCGCTTCCGTCCGATCCTGTCTGCGGTGCAGCATTTCCGCCGCAGGCAAGGATCAGCTTATCAAACCGGTAACGATCCGTCTTCGTCTTAACCACAAAACCATCCTGCCCGGCTGTGACACCTTCTATTTCCTGTTCTGTTTTTACGGTCACACCCTTTTCTTCCAGCAGCAGACGCAGTACATTCAAAACAGTTGCAGCCTGTCCGGTATAGGGATAGCAATACCCATCTCTTTTTTCACTTGTCAGCATCCCATGCCTTGCAAAAAAAGCACTTGCAGCCTGATCATCAAACTGCGAAAGCGCATGCGCCACAAAAGAAGGATGATCGCAGTAATAATCATCCTTCGACAGTTTTCTGTTTGTATAATTGCACTTACCGTTTCCGGTAGACAATATTTTTTTTCCGATCCGTGCGGTGTGTTCCAGCAGTGTCACATCTGCATGCTCTGCCGCTGTAATTGCCGCCATCATGCCCGATGCACCGCCACCGATAATGCCAACTTTTTTTCTCATATTTCAGCCTGTTCCCAAAATTCTATTTTCATCCTGTCTGTTATTCATTTCTGCCCCATCCGTTTTACCAGATTCCGACAAAGGTTCCTGCTTATTTTCTTATGAAAACACATTAACTGGAATACGATTCCAGCAGATTATAGAGTTCTTCCTCTGTCTGGATATATTTCCCGTCCATGACTTCTTCCTGTACCGTCTGAGGCAGAGAAAACACCGGAATATCCGTATACAGGATCACCTGCTTGCGATTGCCGTCATACACGGTCAGATAGCCATCTTCCGCCACAATACATGCATAGTATAAGGAAGTCGCAATGACCTTTCTGACACGGATTTTTTCCGGTGAAAAAGACTCCAGGGACATGGACAAAAAGCCTTCCTCCTGATCCTTCAGGGACGGACTCGTTTCATAATCCTCGATCAGCTTTTCGACCTGCTTGCGGTCTTTTCCGATAAAAGAAGACGGCAATGTTTCCATCCTGCTTTTTTCTGTCTGCATGGTCTCATCATAAACGGTCACTTCATATTCTGTGTCACAGGTCAGCGTCTGCATACCTGTTGCAGCCTGCGCCGTTTTCCCGTCCGCGCCCTGCCGCCTCATACCATCAGACGGAACACTGTTTTCATCCACACTGACCGTTTCTTCTCCAAACAGCGTATCATCCAGTTTTTCCAGATCCTCTGACTGCTTTTTATAATAGCTTTGCTGTGCACTTCTGACATCCTTTGCCCCCATCAGGTCCTTTGTCAAAAGCTCACTTCCCTTTACCAGTATATAACAGGCAAAGACAATATTGATGAAAATACTGATTCGATAAAAAAGTTTCATAAGACTCTCCTTTTTTATCAGTATTTCCCAGTTTTTTCATCTTATACGTCAGGTATCAGCGTCCCAGCTTTCCTGCCAGAAGCTCCGGCAGGCTGCCAAACGGGATCTGCCGCCATTCATGCTTCTGGAACACGCCCAGGAAAATGATCAGCACCTGATACAGCAGATAGCAGATCACCATAGAAAGCAGTAATGTCATAAGACCGCCCAGGCTCTTCAACAAAAGCAGCTGCATCAGAAATGCGACCGCTCCCGTCAACACAGCGGAAACAAGCGGAAAGACGATCATCCGGAGAAGATCTGCCCGAAACCGTACTCTTTTACACACCATCACAAATTCTGCCAGCGCCAGACATAACGATGTCAGAAAAACCGCCTGCAGAAATGCATTTCCCGCATGCTGTCCGGAACCGGATAATAAAGTAAAGAACCAAAAACCTGCAAGCAGTGCAACAGCCGTCAGTCCGTTACAAAGCAGCTGGCGCTGCATGACGGAAAGGAGTTTTCCTGCGCAGATCGCAAGTGCCAGAAAAACTGCCATGATACAGCCTGTCCGCACAAGCTGTGTCAGTTCTTTATTTTCATCGAAAAAGGCAGCGCTTACTACATTTGCCTGCGCCAGTAAAAAAGCACAGACAGGCAGGACCAGATAAAACAATATCTTCCCCATCACTGCCATACGTTCCCTTGCATGCTGGTAATCTTGTTTTTTCAGGATCACACGCAGTTGTCTTGCCAGATAGCCTGACAGCTGCTGCGCATACAAAACAACCGGCATATAGAATATAAACACCAGAAGTACAAGCGGCATTGTCACATCCCCTTTGTGGAATGCATATATCATACAGCCAAATGCCAGTGCGGAAAATAAAAGCTCATGAAACATCTGTGGCAGGTATAGCAGGATATAATCTGTCAGCAGATTTTTTCTGCTCTCCGGACTGCGTGTTTCATCTGCTTTCAGTTCTGCACGGATCGTCCTGCGGAGCAGAAGCATCACAAACAGCAGGAATAAAAATCCAAGAAATGCACCAACTGCCAGTCCGCCGATTCCGCAGACCGCAGCATAGGCATAATAATAATCTTCCTGTCTGAAGACTGCGGCGGCTTTTGTTCCAGCGCCGCTGCATATATTTTTCAGGCAGATCGTCGTGACCAGACTGATCAGGGCCGTCACAATGCCTGACAGGCTGCCCGGCAGCGGAATACTGCTCCCTTCCAGATATCCTTTCATACACTGCTGCAGCGCCAGGAAAAATACGGCGATCAGACCGATCTGCAGCGGAAATGCATATCGCACTGTTCCGAACAGCACCTTTGAAAGCGGTTCTGCCAGCAAAAATCCCGGAATGCAGAAAAGCAGCAGAACAAGCAGCGTCAGGATCGTGACCGTATGATACAGTCTGTGCGCATTTCTGCTGCAATCCCTGCTCTTCTGGAAATAGACCATTCTGCCCAGCACATCCGGAATGACCGCTGCAGTCAGTGTATATACAGACAGGACTGTGAAAAGTGCCGCTGCGTAAAAAGTAATGCCCTTCTGTCCGATCTGTGCATACAGATAGATCATTTTTACAAAAGCGATCAGCCAGATCACCCAGGGGGCATACATTTTCAAACCGCCCTGTTTCATATAATTTGCACGTCTTTTTCTTCCGTCCATAATCGTTCCTCTTTTATCTCGTTATTCCAAGCTCTTTCAATATTTCTTCCTGTCTGGCAAACATTACTTTTTCTTCCCCGGGCTCCATATGATCGTACCCAAGAAGATGCAGCATACTGTGCGTGACGAGAAATGCGAACTCCCGAAGCGGTGTATGTCCATATTCTTCTGCCTGGGAAAAGACACGCGATGCGCAGATCACAATATCCCCGAGCACCAGTTCCTCCGTATCCGGGTTCAGATATGCACTCTCATCTTCCCGTACCAGTGAGAAATCCGACGGTCTTTCATAATCCACACCCGGAAAAGAAAGGACATCCGTCTCTCTGTCGATCTCCCTGTACTCACGGTTATAGTCCCGGATCCCTTCCGCATCCGTGATCAGCAGGTTCACTTCCACTTCATATGGGCACTTTTCCGCCTCCAGTACTTTACGGATCACCTGCTCCGCCACAGCCTCTGTATCAAACGGAAATTCCGCCTCTATTTCATTTTCAACGCAAAAAGTCATAGTATAAGGTTTCCTCCACAAATATCTTATGTATCTCATTCAGCTGACTGATCGTCAGACTGCAGTGATCCAGAATCCCACTCTCTATCTGCTTTTTGAAAACCACACCTGCGATCTGCTCATAATTCAGCTCTGCACGTGGATTCTTTTCAAATAAGAACATAACGGACGATACCATCGCATCTGACAGAAGAACAATAGCGGCTTCTTTGGAGACAAGTGGGGTGTTTTTTCCGCCATACTCTTTCAAAAGCTGCACAAGCTCCGGCGGAAAATGGTATTCCTTTGCGATCGCCAGTGCATTTTTCAGATTGCCTTCTCCTCGCATCCGTCCGATCTTATGATAATAACCGCCTGCTTTTGCAAGCATTTCGTCCGCTCCGATCTTTCTGGCGATCTTTTCACAGAAATAGGCTGTATGCACCGCATGGTAATACGCTTTTCTGGAATACTGCTTCAGATCTGTCAAAAGCACATATTCCGGATCGTTCATTTCCTGATACTTGTCCCTGTTTTTGTGCAGAATACGCAGACTTAAATATTTCAGTGCCAGCGTCAGGATAATAAAACTGCAGAACAGATTGATCGCCGCAAACAGAACATTCTCAAATGTGATTACACCCTGCTGTGCAAAGTCCATGCACAAAAGTGCCAGACAGGTAAACAGAAGTGCTGTAAACAATGGAACGCCAAATAAAAAGGTTGTATCCAGATGACTGAATAAAACCATGCCCATCATACCGATCAGTGCAAAACAGACAAATACAATCGGGTCCGGCTGACTGATCAGCACCTGCAGATAAAGAAGGATCAGGTAAGCGCCTATGCCAACCTGTGGACCGGATGCCAGCATGAGCATCACGGCAAGCGGCAGAAACAGCCAGAGCTGGCAGGGCAGGAAGTAATTGGCTGCCACCAGCAGAAGTCCCAGCACATATATACCCAGCAGTCTTTCCGGATATGCGCCGTTATTATATAAAAATGTTTTCTGATATAACCCCGTCAGAAATACAAAAACAAATACAAGCAGAAGCATTCCCAGTGTGATAAACCCTGTCAGGAAGCTGCCTGTATCCGTATCCTTCATAAAATAAAACAGGAAAAGTTCTCCCGGTGGAAGGATCAGCATGAGCAGAGAAAGCAGAATCGTTTTAACGTTTAGCGTTTCTGTCAGATTTTCCTTTTTCACGGTACTTCTTTCCGGCTGTTTTGGTTGCTTTTTTTTCATAGTCCTCATAAGCCTTTACAATTTTTTGTACAAGCGGATGTCTTACAACATCCTTACTGGTCAGATTGCAGAATGCAATGTCTTCTACCTTCGATAAGACACGTACCGCAACCTCCAGGCCGCTCCTTGTCGTAGCAGCCAGATCCTTCTGGGAAAGATCGCCTGTCACAACTACCCGGGAACCGAAGCCGATTCTCGTCAGGAACATTTTCATCTGCGCTTCCGTTGTATTCTGCGCCTCATCCAGGATCACATAGGCATTATCCAGCGTACGTCCGCGCATATAGGCAAGCGGTGCTACCTCAATGGCACCTTTTTCCATATTTTTCTGAAAGCTCTCTGCGCCCATGATCTGATACAGGGCATCATAAAGCGGTCTTAAATAAGGGTCTACCTTGCTCTGCAGATCGCCCGGTAAGAAACCGAGCTTTTCACCCGCTTCAATAGCAGGTCTTGTCAGGATGATCCTCTCTACTTCATTATTTTTAAAAGCTGTGATCGCCATTGCCATGGCAAGATATGTCTTTCCCGTTCCTGCAGGACCGAGTCCGAACACGATCATATGATCCTTCATTGCCTGCACATACTGCTGCTGACCGATCGTTTTCGGCTTTACAGGCTTGCCTGCCACCGTATGGCAGATACACATGCTGTCCATATCCTGCAGGGACACAGGTTCTTCCTCCTGTGCAAGCTGCAGGACATAATCCACCCGCTGCTCCTCCAGATCCGTTCCCCTGCGGATCGACTGCGCCAGTTCCTCTATCAGCTCTGCTGCACGCTGCACATTTCTTTCTTCACCGATGATCTTTGCACTGCCGTCTCTGTTGATCACCGTAACATGAAGCTGCTTTTCGATCTTTGCGATATAGCTGTCATGCTGTCCGAAAATACTCTGCAGACTGTCCATATCCAGATCAAGCTGTATGCTGAAATCACTCAATTTTTCTTTCCTCTCCGTCCATGATGCGGATCCAGATACTGCCATCCGCTTTCATACCTTTTTGATACTTTATTATTCTAACATCATTTTCCACGATTTGAATACCTTTTTGTTGTAAAGTTTCGCAAAATTTTTCAAATTGCAGCTGCAAAAGTGCCTTTGCCGTTGTTTCGTCATAAGATAATGTTTCCAGCGTATAGGCATTACAGGTGATCGTACCGTAATACAGCGGCAGATAAAAATCACCGATCCCCGCCTGGTTCAGATCCGTCACAATATCATATTTTTCATAGGAGGGAAGCATACCGAGGGAAAAACTCTTTGTATAGATCCTCGCATACCACACCTTCTTCTGTTCCCCCGTATAGACTTTCTTTTCGTACGCAAAGGGAAGTGTTCTTTTGTAGGGAAGGGTGGCTCTGATACAGATATCCGCATCTGCATGGACATACATGGTTTCTTTTACTGTTTCATCATCATTATATACCGGTATTTCTCCCTGTACCAGACAGTCTCCTTTTTTGACCGTATCCCCTGCCCTGACAAGCGGAATCCCTGCCCTTGTCACGATCGACTCCACCTCCCCGTCCATTGTTGCGACCAGATCACACGGTTTCTGTTCCGTTTCCTTCTGCGGCAGAAGCTGGTCATTTTCCTTGACGCTGACATACAGCCGCGTTCCCTGGATCCGCAGAGATACCCATGTCAGGAACGGATACGTATCGCGCAGTTTTTTCTCAACCGCATCGATATCCACCTGCCTCGTATAGGTGCCATAATACACATTCTCCTCCTGCAGGAACTGCAAAAGCATTTCTTTTGTCAGCCTGTTTCCGCCTGTCAGTTCGATATCCCACAAAAACTGCGAAACAAGATACAGGCTGAGCAGGCAGCACAGACATCCCAAAAGAAAGATCCGTCGTTTTTTCCATCTGCGGACAAAAAAAGGCAGTCCGCTTTTGGAAAGCAGGACCACCTTTGTTCTCGTTTTATGTACAATGGGTTTTAATTTGAAATAATCCGAAACATACAGATTCATCTCATATCTGTTTTCCGATACCGAGATATCCCAAAGCTCGATATCATGTACACTACACAGGTTGAGAAACCGTTCCGGGGCAAAGCCTGTCACGCGGATCCGCACAAAGCCGCGCAGAAAACGAATGATATTCAGCATACTGACCTCTCTATAAAAACAGGATTTTTTGTATCATACCTTCTATTTTCATTTCCTCATTCGTATAGTATTCCACCCGCAGATGTTTCCCCATAAACTGGATCCTGCATCTGCCTGTGGCAATGACCACGGAGCACTCTGTACATTCCAGGATTCCTTTATAATTTTCTATAAATGCCTCTTCCTGTCCTGTGATACTGACAAGCGCCTCTCCCTTTGCCAGATCCTTTGGCAGGCGCAGCGTATCGGAAATCTGTTCTTTTGTCTGCATAAGTAATTTTGATCTTTTCATACTGCATTATATGCGGTATTTCTGCAAAAAGAACCTTATGAGATCACCTGTTTGATCATCTTGCTTTCCGCCGGTTTTTCTGCACCGATCGTGATCGCACGTAAAAACCGCTCCTTTGCCTGCGATAGCTTATCCTGATCATTGGCATAGATCGTAGCAAGGCTTTCTCCCGCCTGCACCTTATCCCCCTTCTTCTTATGCAGGACAAGCCCGACAGCCGGATCGATCGTATCTTCCTTCTTTTCTCTTCCGCCGCCCAGTATCAGGGAGCAGATCCCGACTTCATCACATACGATCTTCTGTAAAAATCCTGTCTCCTCCGCACAGATCTCTTCCTGTATCGCTGCCAGCTGAAACAGGGTCGGATCATAAATATAAGCCGGATCTCCCCCCTGTGCCTTAATGAATTCCGCCAGCTTTGCAAGCGCACTGCCATCTGTGATCGTCTGCTGCAGCATTTCTCTTGCCTGCTCTTTCGTCTCTGCAATACCGCCGGCAAGCAGCATATAACTGCCCAGTGTGAGGCACAGCTCTGTAAAATCTGCCGGACCCTCCCCCCGCAGCGTCTGTATTGCTTCGATCACTTCCAGTGCATTTCCGACCGCAAACCCGAGTGGCTGATCCATATCGGTAATAACTGCGACCGTCTTTCTGCCGGCGCCGTTACCGATCTCCGTCATTTCTTTTGCCAGACTGACCGCATCTTCTTCCTTTTTCATGAAAGCACCGCTTCCGGTCTTGACATCCAGTACGATCGCATCTGCCCCGCAGGCTAACTTTTTACTCATGATGGAGCTTGCGATCAGCGAGATCTGATCGACTGTTGCCGTCACATCCCTGAGTGCATACAGCTTTTTATCCGCCGGTGCCAGATCCTTTGTCTGTCCCATGATCGCAATGCCGATCTCATTGACATTTTTTTCAAATGTTTCGATCGCAATATCCGTACGGAAGCCCGGAATGCTTTCCAGCTTATCGATCGTTCCGCCCGTATGACCCAGTCCTCTGCCACTCATCTTTGCAACTTTGCAGCCACAGGCAGCCACCATCGGTGTCAGCGCCAGACTTGTCTTATCCCCGACACCGCCCGTACTGTGTTTGTCTACTTTTACACCCGAAATGCCGGACAGATCCAGCATATCACCGGAATGTGCCATGGAAAGAGTCAGCTGCAGAGTTTCTTCCTTTGTCATACCCTGAAAATAAATCGCCATCATCATGGCCGACATCTGATAATCCGGGATATCTCCCTTTGTATAGCCTTCTACCATATATGCGATCTCTTCTGCCGAAAGTGCACCGCCGTTTCTCTTTTTCGTGATCAGATCATACATTCTCATATGCGTTCCTCCCTTTCCATTTCATACCTTCCCGTCTTTGCTTCATCTTTTAGTCCAGCAGACTCATGACATACGTTCTTGCAGGTGTTTCACTGACCTCGATCATAAAGATCATCCATCCTAACGGATTCAGCTCCTTCTGCAGGCTGTCTAACAAAAATTCCGTCAGATTTTCCAGTGTCGGGTTCACAGTGGTAAACGGTTCAAAATCATTGATGACCCGGCTCTGATACTGATGCAGAAATTCCTCCACTTTTTTCTCTACCTGGTTAAACAAAACAAGCCCGCTGCTCATCTTTGCCACATGCAGTACGATCTCCCATGTATGCGGATGCACTTCTCCCCTTGTTCCGTTAATATAGATCGCATGCGATGCATTCAGATAGAAGTTGAATTTATACTGGTTCTTCGGAATACTTTCCAGATCCAGTACTTCTTTCTCTGCTTTCTGTCCCTGCAGCATTTTCGCTTCTTCTGCCTGTTTTTCCGCCAGCTTGTTCTTTTCCACTTCCTCCTCCAGCAGAAGCTGCTTCTGCTGCAGTTCTCCTGTCAGCCTCGTGATCTTTCTTCGTCCCCTGATCTGGATAAACTGCAGATAATAAACGATCATGACAAAGCAGACCGCCGCAATGATACCGTACATCAATATATGCATATACATCATATCATATCCTGTGATCATTTTTACGTAATCTTCTCTGACGCAGACACCGACCGTATAACCATTTTCCGTCTGAAAAACAGAAGTTCTGTAAGTGCCCCTGCTCTTCTCCAGCCGTTTCATATAGGATGTCAGATCCAGCTGCTGTACATCCACTTTATTCATTTCCGCAGTGTTTTTTATAAATAACAGCTGATCATCTTTTTCTATATAGACAAACTGGCTGGAAGATGTTTCAAATCCTTCTTCTATATTTGCGATCAGTCTGTCCAGGTATGTGTCTGCCGGCTCTGTTTCCGTCTGTAATGCGATATTGCAGACAGTCTGCTGTTGCTGCTGTAAATAGGTTTTTAATCCGTTTTCGATCAGTGTCTCCATTTCCAGCTTCATGATCCAGACAAAAAGGATACCAAGAAGCAGTGTACCAAAAGTCAGTATAAAATTAAACGGACTGTCCGCCCTGCGCAGTTTCCTGTTTTTCTTCATGTTTTTCTTCCTTGTTTGTTAATTTTTTTAACTCCTTGTGCCATGAGATCAGCCATGCAAAATCATGACAGACAATACGTTTTACCTGTCCCCATTCTTCCTTCCATGTCTGCGTACGCCATGCCCCGGTTGTTTTGATACTGTTTAAAATGCCCGCCATACGGAACCAGTAGATCACAAAATTATAAAAAGGCAGTAATAACAGTATCAGTACATTTCTGGCGTAAAAGCTGCGCAGTTTTTTATCATATCCCAGGTATGACAGAATATTCAGGTAATATAAAAATCCCGACAGCACATATAAAATGTAGATCAGCACAAGCGAGATCAGAATAAAGGAAAACGGATAATTTAAAAAAGTCAGGCAGATCAGTGCAAAATACCAGATCATACGCGGAAATGCAAAAGTATGGTCAAACATGATGACTCTTGTCATAAAGTTTGTCAAAAAGCCTTTTACCACGCTGCCTCTGTCCATAAACATATGGGCAACTTCCAGCTCTCCTCTCTGCCAGCGTTGTCTTTGCAGACAGAGCTTTTGCAGATTTTCGATCGGATCCACAAAAAAGGCCGCATTTTCACAGATTGCGATCTTCTGGTGCAAAAGCTTCCGCACCTGGAAGGTAACATGCGTGTCCTCGCAGACGGTCTCCGTATTATATAACTGCGTTTTCAATATCGTTGATTTCCGGAATGCTGAAAATGCACCTGACATTGTAAAGATGCTGTTCAGCTCTGCTTCAAAATTCCGTCCTGCCAGAAATGCCTGCGCATATTCATAAAATTCCGTCTTTTGGAATATACGACGGAACGGATTCTTCTCTGCCCTGATCATTTCGGGATTTGTCAGGATTGTTCCTGTCATACAATGCAGGTCATTATGAGCCTCAAACCGCTTTATCAGATTAGGAAGTGCCTGTGGATGCAGGATACCGTCCGAATCGATGTGGATGATGTATTTCCCTTCCGCATGAAAAAGTGCCATATTCAGTGCTCTGGATTTTCCCTGCTCGGAGTTCATCCATTTCAGATTCATCTGCGGATACTCCTTCTGATAGGCTGTATAAATTTCAAAAGAATTATCTTTACTGCCGTTATTGACAAGCAGGACATCCAGCTGCTCCAATTGATATTCACTGTTCCTGATCGAATCCAGACAGGCATACAGAGTATCTGCAGAATTATAGACCGGAACGATCAACGTGACCGGTGGATAATAAGTAAGCGGCGCATCTTTTTTATACAGGATACGCTTTTTAACAAGCAGAAAAAATCCTGCCACCGCCGGTACGATCTCCATGAGCAGCGGAATAATGATCCAGGATACCCAGAAAACAATTTCATTAGACAGAAGTGTCAGTATTCTTTGCATAATGGAATCCTCCGATCTTCTGTTTTACAATCTGTGATCTGGTAAAAATGTAATAATAAAGTATCACAGACAGAGCATAAAAAATAATCCTGCCAACGATCGTATGTGCAATATAATACGCATCGTTGCCAAAATAATAAATCGTTGTGCAGATCACAAACAGCCGGATGATATTGGCGAAAAAGATCATCATACAGCCCAGCACCGATAAAATGATACGCTGCATCCAGTCATATACCCGGAAAAATGCGAGCATGGACACATATGCCATCATCTCAATAATCCCGGAACATTCATAATCGATGCATAAAGAGATTGCTTCACTTCCATGCTGCACAAACAACATACTGTATTCACTGTAAGACTCATAAAAGCCTGTTATCCTTCCTATCACACCTGCGGCAGAGCATACCAGACTCGTCAACGGCTGGATCGCCACGGGCTGGATCCACATCATCATAAACACAAAGAGTCCGACACTGCCCCAGATAAACTGATAAAAATACAGCTTTCCCCGTGTAAACACAGACAACAGGTATATCCAGACAAGAAAACAGACAACTGTAAAGATCGTCATGATTTCTGTAATCCTTTCCTTTTTCCGAGCAGTCCGAATAAAACAACCGCTCCTGCCATCAGCAGAATGCTGAAAAATGCGCCTGTGGAAGTTCCTACCATTGTGACTTTTCCGCCACCGACATTAGGCATGGTTACTTCTACTTTTGCACCGCTTGCGATCGTTCCCTGCTCAAGTCCCATCAGCTTCTCTACCTCTGAGATTTTCATTCTGACCTCAAGCCGGTCATTCGGATCTCCGCTCGATACTGTGACCGCAGCATCGCCCCAGCTGTAAGCCGGGTAATAAGTGAACGGACTGAGTCCTGTATAAATACCGTCTTTACTCAGATTGACATTCTTTCCCCAGTCAATCCCGTTTCTGTCCGCCGTCGGATACCGCAGAAAGAACGGAAGCTGTTTTCCGTTTACATGTAAGTAATAAGCATCTATCGGAATAGAGGAACTGTAAAGCGGATGCATTTCCACATACAGATACATATATTCCCCATCCCGTACCAGTGCAGCCTGATTATTACAAAGCTGGTTGTTACTGTAATAGGTGATCATTGTCTTGGGAATCCCTTCCCAGTCATCATAATAGCCGTCAATCGTAATCTTATCTGCTGCCTTTGCTTCTATATGGATCACCGGAATGATTGCCATTGTAAACAGACAGCACAGAAACAGACCTGCTATCTTACGCTTCCAATTTTTGTTTTTCTTTTGCATGTTCTTCATTTTCCTCATTCCTTTTCATGTCGTATTTGTTCATTCCCCACAAAAACAATAAGATCAAAATGATGCCCATAAGGCTTACGATCATCCCCTGTTTCAAATATGGATACTGCAGTCTGATCACGGTTGTACCCTTTCCGACAGATACCAGATACCAGTCTACGGTAATCTCTCTGTCAGGATGGAAAATATCATAATAGGCAAGTGCCGTATTCGTATTTTCGTAATCTGTCCGTATTGTGATCGTATCACGATCCTGCATAATTTCAAGTGGTACAATTTCCCGCTTCGGAATTGTCTCTCTGTCTATACCGGTCACCTGCTCTAAAAGCTTATAAACGGATTCATCTCTGGTGAGCTGCAGATGATACGGCAGATTCATTGCCAGAAATGTGATGTTTTCATATGCAGATACACTTCCCACATAAGGAAGTACCCGTTCTCCTACTCTGACCGTTCCATCCACCCGGGTCAGCCCGTTCAGATATACGGTGTTCCAGTCTGCATCCTCTGCCGAAAACTCCTGTGGCATATAACTTTTATCCAGGTAAGTCAGCTGCCCGTACGTATCTTTCAGGGTAATACTCTGGGCTGTCACACCTAAGAAAGTCGTAACGCCTTTTGTGTCATTTGTCGAAATATGGTTCATATCTATTATGATATGCACGCCGGCATCGGAAAGTTTTTGTAAAAGTGCTTCTGCATTCTTTTTATCTTCATAAGTAAAATCGGACAGATAGATCGTTTTGTAAAGAGATAATTCTTCAAATGTGTAATGATCGATACAGGTGTCCGAAAGTTCTTCAAATGCTGGGAATAATCTGGCAAGATCCGCTCCGCCTCCGCCAATTGCCGCAGCCTCATAGGTTGTGACTGTTCCAAACTGATCCGGTGTATCTACTGTATATATCAGATAATCCGCTCCCTGCTCCTGCAGGCTGTAACCACTAGCTTTGGCAGCTTCTGTCACAGCCGGGATATTCTCTTCCTGCTGCGGCAGTAAAGCGATCCGGAGAAGCACCGTATCATTCCCCATCAACAGGCATCGGTCAAACAAATAATAAAAATCGCCCTCCGCATATGCACTGTTCAGCTGTACGATATTGACTGCCGTTGCTGCCCCCTGCCATGCCCAGCCAAAGGTATAATCCTTTGACGGCTCCACTGCAGAGATCATATAAGCGGCAAATGCGCCATAACTGCTCAGGTCAAAAAGTGCCATCCTCTGTTTTGTCAGCTCTTTCGCCTGCAAAATACCGTAATTTTCCGCACGCCGCATCTGGGCAGCGCTGACATTGGTCGCCCGGTCCGCCTTCTCTGCATACAGATAGAAACGCGCCGGATACACATCGATCAGCAGGATCATGCAAAGTGCGATCAGCACACCCTTTCTGGCATTCTTCCAGAGCAGAAGTGCCATAAATGTAAACCCAAGACCGACCGGGATAAAACGGATCATCCAGAAGAACTGGTGAAACGGTACTTTGGAATAAAAATCATATAAAGAATTTGTCGTGGAAAAGAATAAAAACAGTCCCGTGATAAATCCCGCCGCACTCTTTCTGCCCGCAAACAGCATGCCAATGATGCCCACGATAAAGATACCGATCCCGTAATAAAAAGTTTCCAGTTCTCCGCTGTATCTGTCTGCCGGATTCAACGATGTAAACCCGTTTGCAAAAAAATCCCGCATAACCTGTGCGGTACCAGCTTCACTCATGCCCATCAGTCCGCCGCGCAGTGCAGGCACAAGCCAGATACCGATCAGAAGGAAGGAAAGCACCATTCCGGTCAACAGAAAAATACCGCGCCATATCCGTTTATTGCAGACTGCATCAAAGCAGACAAACAAAAAGGTGGTAATACCGACCATTGCCGCGATCATCAGATGGCACAACGCGATCAGCGCCATCAGCAAAATAACCGCATACATGGCTTTCGTCCGTTTTTCTTCCAGGAACTGCCAGATCGCATAAAGCAGATATGGCAGCAGTGTTGCCACAACAGCCCGAGGGATATTTCCTTCCGCAAACAGGACACGCATATTATCAGGCAGTAAAAACCATGCCACACCAAGAAAAGCTGCCAGATATTGCTTCTGATAGCGGACGCCGAACAAAAGCCAGCCACAGGCGCCCAGCACAAATAAAACGCCAAGGAACAGGATATAACTGCTCATCAGGTTTCCACCCGTCAGAAACAGACAACCAGCCAGCATATACAATGGTACAGGCGCCCAGTAACGCATCAGCTCGATTCCGTTATACCAGCTTGTATCGTACAGGATATACCAGTTTCCTTCTTTGATTCCTTCATAGACAAGACGTCCACGATACATATGGTTCAGCGTATCCGATCCACGCGGATAAATACCGGACTCCGTAACGGTGTACATCATGACCGCAGCGCTGACCAAAATAAAAAGAACGGCTAGCAGCGTCTTCTTCCATCCGTTTCCGGATATACGAACCCCACTATCTGTTCTTTCATGATCACCCATTGTTTTCTGTCCGGCAGCTTTTTCACTGCCTGCTGCAGTTTTCGCAGCTGCCACTGCCTGTACTGCCTTTTTTTCGTTCTCCGCAGTTTCTTCCTTCTCTTTTACCCCATTTTCTGCGGACTTAATCGTTATCGTAGATTCCTGTACCTTATCCTGCAAATGAAGATCTGCAATTTCATGTACACGGTTGATGCTTGCATCATACAATTCCTTTGTAACGGAATACGTGCGCACCGGCGTCTCATAAATGTCAAGACGCAGCAGGGATAAATCATCCTGCAGCACCTTAGTCAGTTCTTCAAAAAATACATTTCCAATGTTTTCCAGTGTCGTATCACCATTTTCAAATCCGGGCATCTCATCCAGATCCCGGTTTTGGAACGGTGACAGCCAGCTTTCGATCTTCTGCTCGATCTCCTGATACAGCTCCATCTTCCGCAGCGCCTTTAAGTAAAGCACAATGGAAAATGTATGCTGATGTCTGCCAGCCTTGTCACCGATCACATTGGAATGCTTCGCATGTAATTCAAACTTCAGCTTATAGATATTCTGTCCCATACGTTGTTAAAAAAATGTTCTTTCTACCTTTTTATTGATCATTTCAATGCCCGCTTTCAGATCGGGATGTGCTTCCAGGATCTCTTCTGCTTTATCCCGCTGCATCTCATTGATACAAAGTGTACATTTTGACTTTTCCCCTCCTGCGAAAACCCTCTTAAAAAATGAAACATCATCCCATTTTTCATAATAGGAGATCCGTTCATCCAAAAATAACCGTTCCAGCTGCTTCTTGACGTTCAGATCCGTAATTGTACAAAATTCCACTTCATTATGTACCTTCACATCAGCAAATGATATATCTGCCATTTCTTTCACCCGTCTTTTCTTTTAATGTCATGAGGGATTCCCTCTCTTAAACGCTTCCCTTAGCATACCACAAATTCCCCTGTTTGGAAAGTACCAAACTTTAGGAATGCTTTTTCATCGCTTTCTCTGCTTTGATCACTTTCTGGAATTCCTTGATATCCTTTGCAATCTCGCCGCTCAGTGCCAGCAGACAGATCAGATTTGGAATCGCCATCAGCGCATTTGCAATATCGGAGAAGTTCCACACGATCTCCAGAGAAGTTGTTGCGCCTACATAAGCGATCAGAGAAAAGATGATACGATAGATCATATTGTATTTATGTGTACCAAGCAGGTATTCAAATGCTTTCTCTCCATGATATTCCCATCCTAAGATCGTAGAGAATGCAAACAGTGCAATACCGATGCAGACAAGCCATGCGCCCGGTGTTCCAAGTACAGTCTTAAAAGCTGCGATCGTCAGGTCAGCTCCTTTATACAGTTCGCCTGTATCCGGATTGACCGCACCAAGCATGCCTGAGCTTGCAATGGCAAGACCCGTGATCGTGCAGACTACGATCGTATCCCAGAAAGTACCGGTCATATTGATATAACCCTGTCTGACCGGATGGTCCGTTGTTGCCGCAGCTGCTGTAATAGCTGCGGATCCCATACCCGCTTCATTGGAAAAAACGCCTCTGGCAACACCAAACCGCATCGCATTCATCATGGATGCCACGATCGTACCGCAGAGTCCGCCGCCCACTGCTTTTACAGAAAATGCCATATGAAAGATCATGGACACACCTGCAGGCAGGTTACTGATATTTCCGATAATGATGATCAGACCTGCGATCACATAAAAGATTGCCATAAACGGTACAACCACGCTCGATACCTTGGAGATAGACTTAATACCGCCTACAATAATAAGGAGTGCCAGTGCCGTGATCACAATACCTGTCACTGCAACCGGTACATGGAACGTTGTTTTTACGGATTCCGCAATTGAGTTTGCCTGTGTCAGGTTACCGATGCCAAAAGATGCAACGACTGCAAATAATGCAAACAGCCAGCCAAGGACCGCACCCAGCTTTTTATGCTTAAAAGCTTTTTTCATCGTATACATCGGTCCACCGGACATTTCGCCCTTTTCATTGACCTCCCTGTACTTGATCGCCAGCATACATTCACTGAATTTAGAGGTCAGTCCGAAACAGGCACTGATCCACATCCAGACAAGTGCGCCCGGTCCACCGGATACCATTGCTGTCGCCACACCGACAATATTACCGGTTCCGATCGTTGCGGCAAGTGCGGTTGTCAATGCAGAGAACGGTGAAATATCGCCGTTTCCTCTTGTCTTCTGTCTTGCTTCTTTACTCAGGGTGCTCTTGATCGCATACCCCAGATTCCGCCAGGTCAGAAATCCTGTCCGGATCGTCAGAAATACGCCTGTGCCGACCAATAGGATCAGCATCACCGGCCCCCACACAAAGTCATCAACCGTTACCAGCACCTCTGCAAGTTTTTCCATAAATCCATTCATACTTCATCCTCCTTGTTGTATATGCTTCATTTTATGCTTGTATTATTCTTAATATTTGTATTTCTTTCAGACTCGAAAATCCTGCCGCTATCGCGGCAGATATATAACAGAAAGAGGACAACACATATGTGCTGTCCTCTTTGACATTATTAGTATATCTTATATAATTTTGTGCGTCAAGTGCTATTTGTGATACGGTTCGCCTGCAATGATCCGATAGCTTCTGTAAATCTGCTCCAGCAGGATCACACGCATCAGCTGATGCGGAAATGTCATTTTGGAAAAGCTGAGCTTATAATCTGCTCTTTTCAGCAGACTTTCATGCAGTCCCAGAGAACCGCCGATCACAAACTGGATCTGGCTTTTTCCTGTGATACCAAGCTGGTCGATCTTTTGTGCCAGCTCTACCGAATCAAGCTGCCTGCCTTCGATCGCCAGTGCGATCACATAGGCATCTTCCCTGACATAACGCATAAGGCGCTGTGCTTCTTTTTCCTTGATCTGCTCACAGACAACCCCGGAGGCACGATCCGGTGTTTTTTCATCTGCCACCTCTACGATTTCCAGCTTACAATATTTTGACAACCGTTTGCTGTACTCCGCTATCGCATCCCTGAAATAGCCTTCTTTCACTTTGCCGACCGATAATATGGATATTTTCAATATTGCTTCCTACTTCTTACTTTCTGCGCGCAGTATTTATTCTTCCTCTTCGGAAGTCTCTTCCTCCGATTCCTCTGCAGCCGCTTCCTGCGCAAGCAGTGCTTCGTCATCTTTACTGTAGAGTTCTTCATACCAGTCATCTGCCAGCTTTTCCAGCAAAGCCGGTTCCAGTCCGCCATAATGGGCCTCCAGAAATTCTTTGATCAGTCCCAGACGGCTGTAATAGATCTGCGGCATTTCCTCCGGCTCTCCGGCAAGTTTACCGTCAATCGTCTCTCTTGACATATGCTCTGCAAGTAGCTCCATGATCTGTTCGATATTTTTCTGTTCTTCCTCTGCAATGCCCAGATATTTCTTATAGGTCTTTATCGAAGAAACACCCATTACAATAAATACCAGGAACATAGCGGCCATAATCGCGGAAACAAGGTATTTACCAAGACCGAATAAGTGGATTGGCAGATAATCCAGCATAAGCAGTATGATAAAAACAAGTCCGAGTCCGCCGACCAGAATCAATGCGATTGCACTTGATTTTGCATCTTCAGCCTTATTGTTCTTATCTTCATAAAGGGCTGTCTGCTCCGGCTGTTGCTGCTCCTCCGGCATTGCATCCTCTGCGCCGTCTTCCGCATCTACATTTATTCCCATTGCGGCTCTTCTGTCTTTTTCCTGCTGCTGCATCATTGCCTGCACATAACTTTGCAGATAAGCGGTTGCACGCTCTGCATGTTCTTCTGTCACATACAGTTCAAATTCATCTTTTCTCTGACCGGGTCTGACAAAACATTCCACATCCTTTGACTGCAGAAGCTCTGCCATCTGGTTCATATCATATTCCGCTCCCGAGATCAGGGCTTTCGGCCCCTCCTCGAGAGAATCTACGAGGTCTACATCACAGTCATTACAATGTGTGTAGCCCTCTCTGTATTCATTTTTACATACGGGACACCAAGGCATATCCGATTCCTCCCTACAGGAAATTATTTCTGTGACAGGTACTCATCGATACCCTTAGCTGCAGCCTTTCCCGCACCCATGGCAAGAATAACGGTTGCTGCACCTGTAACCGCATCACCACCGGCGTAAACGCCTTCTTTTGTTGTCTTACCGTGCTCTTCATCAGCGATGATACATTTGTATTTATTGACTTCCAGTCCTTCTGTTGTAGAAGAGATCAGTGGATTCGGAGAAGTACCGAGTGACATGATGACTGTGTCTACATCCATCACAAATTCGGATCCTTCGATTGGTACCGGTCTTCTTCTGCCGGATGCATCCGGCTCACCAAGTTCCATCTTAATGCATTTAATACCGTTTACCCATCCGTTTTCATCGGATAAGATCTCGATCGGATTTGTCAGAAGGTCGAAAATGATACCTTCTTCTTTTGCATGATGTACTTCTTCTACTCTGGCAGGAAGCTCTTCTTCACTTCTACGATATACAATATGCACCTCTGCGCCAAGTCTTAAAGCTGTTCTGGCAGCATCCATTGCTACGTTACCGCCACCGACAACAGCGACTTTCTTACCATGCATGATCGGTGTATGGGAATCTTCCTTAAACGCCTTCATCAGGTTGCTTCTTGTCAGATATTCGTTTGCGGAGAATACACCGTTTGCCTGTTCTCCCGGAATACCCATGAATTTCGGAAGACCTGCACCGGAACCGATGAATACAGCATCAAAGCCTTCTTCATCCATCAGTTCGTCGATTGTTGTGGATTTACCGATAACAACGTTTGTCTCGATCTTTACACCGAGGGATTTTACATTTTCGATTTCCTTTGCTACTACTTTTGTCTTTGGCAGACGGAATTCCGGAATACCGTATACAAGTACACCGCCTGCTTCATGTAAGGCTTCAAAGATCGTTACATCATAGCCCATCTTTGCCAGATCGCCCGCACAGGTCAAACCTGCAGGGCCGGAACCGATGACAGCCACCTTTTTGTTCTTCTTTTCCTTTGCAGGAGCCGGTTTGATACCATGCTCACTTGCCCAGTCAGCCACAAAACGTTCCAGCTTACCAATGGAGATCGGTTCTCCCTTGATACCGCGGATACATTTGCCTTCACACTGGCTTTCCTGTGGGCAGACACGTCCGCAGACAGCCGGCAGTGCACTGGATTCATTGATAATATGATAAGCTGCTTCAAAATTACCAAGCTTTACCTGTTCGATAAATGCAGGAATATTGATAGATACAGGACATCCCTTCATACACTGTGCATTTTTACAGTTGATACAACGGCTTGCTTCCTCCATTGCTTCCTGCTCATTATAGCCAAGGCATACCTCTTCAAAATTTGTTGCGCGAACCTTTGGATCCTGCTCTCTGACAGGTACTTTCTTTAATACGTCCATTACTTGTCACCTCCGCAATGACCACATCCACCATGATGTGTATCACCTTCCTGCTGTTTTAATAATGCTCTGCCTTCTGCAGTTTTGTAGATCTGCTGGCGCTTCATTGCCTGATCAAAGTCAACCAGATGTCCGTCAAATTCCGGACCGTCTACACAGGCAAACTTCACTTCGCCGCCAACAGTCAGACGGCAGGCACCACACATACCGGTTCCGTCTACCATGATCGGATTCATGGAAACGATCGTCTTAATGCCAAGTTCTTTTGTGGTCAGACATACAAATTTCATCATGATCATCGGACCGATCGCAACACAGACATCATATGACCTGCCTTCTTTTTCAACCAGATCCTTCAATGTATTGGTTACCATACCGCTTCTGCCGTAGGAACCGTCATCTGTTGTCGGATATACATTTCCCGCAACCTTTTTCATTTCCTCTTCATAGATCAGAAGATCTTTCGTTTTGGCACCAATGATAACATCTGCTAAAACACCATGCTCATGAAGCCATTTTACCTGCGGATATACAGGGGCTGTTCCAAGGCCGCCGGCTACAAAAATAATCTTCTTTTTCTTCAGTTCTTCTATATCTTCCTTGCAGAATTCGGAAGGCTGTCCCAACGGTCCAACGAAATCATGGAAGAAATCTCCTGCCTTTAAGGATCTCATTTCATTTGTACCGGCGCCAATCGTCTGTACCACGATCGTGATCGTACCTTTTTCTCTGTTATAATCACTGATCGTAAGCGGGATACGTTCTCCGTCTTCTCCTGTTCTTACAATGACAAACTGTCCCGGCAAACATGCTTTGGCAACTCTTTTCGCTTCCACCTCAAAGAGATAAATGTTTGTCGTAAGTTCTTCTGCTCTGACAATTTTATACATTTTCTTCCTCCTCTAGTTCATTGACCCGCAGGTCCATATCTTTCTTATAGTAAAATAATTCTCAAAAAAGTGCAATGGTTTTTACTGTAATTTATGGAGATCATAGGTGCCGATCATATTTTGCACCGCACCAAAACTTTCCCCGGTCGTAACGCAGACTGCATACAGATTTCCTGTTTTCTGCGAAGTGCCGTCTGTCGATACAAAAGTTTCCGACAGCAGATAATAGTACATATCATTTTCCGCAATGACAGAGATTACTTCATATTGCCGGTTTCCTTCCACGCCTTCCACATGTCCGTCCGCATCTGTCAGACTTCCCTGCAGGATCAGCGCCTGCTTGAGCAGATTGACTGCCTGGTCTGCCGAAAGTGCCAGATCCATCTGCAGCGAGTAATCTTCATATAAGACATCACTTGAATTATCATTTTCATCATACATGATAAATGCAAAATGGCTTTCACCGAGCGGCAGCGGAATCGGCCCTGTGTATAAATTGCTCTCAAATCCCGGTTCGGAACCGTCCGTCGTATAATATATCTGATACAGATCAGACGGTGCTTCCACTTCTATCATCTGCGGCTCCGTATACGTACCCGGCTCCAGTGATACAAAAGGTGCGGAAAGTGTTTTAACATCAACCGTATATTTTTCTTCTGCCACAGCACTCATGACACCGTACGGGTTCACATAGACCGCCTGCAGATGGTAAATCCCGGAATCCAAAATGATCGGTGTGATATATCTGTTGCTGCTCTGATCCGGTTGCCCGCCATTTGTTGTGTAATAGATTTCTCCACTGCCCGGTGCGATCAGCTTCACAGAAAGCATCTCATCGTAAGAACCGCCTGCCATGGAAAATTCCGGTGCATCACAGCGATATGCCACATACTTATCCAGTACAGACTGCTCTTTACAGGAAAGTAAAAGCTGGCCGATCTTCTCATACGCCTTCTGGCTTTCATAAATCGGAACAAGCAGATCATATGCCTGCACATAAGCACTGTCCGCTGTAAGCAATGCCTCCAGGGTCTTTTGTTCCATTTCTGTATTGTTCTGCCCTGCATATGCTCTTGCCATCATCATTTTAGCATCCGATGAGTTCGGCGCAAGTGCCGCCGCTTCCTTGGCATAGATGAGCATCTGGGCATAATCCTGCGCTTCATACATATCTTCCGCCATTTTTAACTGATATTCATAGGAAGCATGATTATTCCGGTAGATCAGAGCCCCGGTCAGAAATACCACCAGTACGACAACAGCGATCCCGATACTGATCCCAAGCAGAAATCTTTTTTTATGCAATTTTTTATTATCTGATTCAGTTTGCTCTTCCCCATCTCCGGAAGAATTTCTCTCCGTTTCGGTTGTATCTTTTTTCTGTTCTTTTTGCTCCAGAGGCAGTGGTACGATCTGCCGGGTATCGGCAAGATCATCTGCAATGGAAGAGATCGTACTTTCCAGTTTTGCATCCACCTCTGCATCATATACCGGTACAAGGAGCCGTTCCTTGCCGCATTTTTCACAGAAAATCTGGTCTTCCTTCATGGGTGCACCACAATGTGGGCATTTCATATAGACATCACTCCGTTTGTAAAGCTACACTTTCTACACAGTTGTGCATCAGCATTGCG
>ERZ808240.1734-NODE-1734-length-26016-cov-7.424868_pt1 | contig 26016 bp, 40 predicted proteins | sample MGYA00521084_ERZ808240 | MGnify/ENA primary metagenome ERZ808240 (study PRJEB31516, sample SAMN03275571) | gut metagenome | biome: mammalia-associated habitat; material: feces | host: Papio cynocephalus | place: Kenya | collected 2012-08-06 ... | reverse complement strand
TGACCAACAAGCCCAAGGCCAAGGGCACGGCGTTCGAGACCATGTGCGCCCGGTGGCTCACCGACCGGCTGGGGCAGCGCGTGGAGCGCCGCAGCCTCCACGGCACCAAGGACGAGGGAGACCTCGGGTGGATTGTGACGCCGCATGGCCACGCGGGCATCGTGGAGTGTAAGGCGGGCGCCCAGGCCGAGGCCGCGCAGCCCGCCAAGGTCGCGGAGTGGCGGCGGCAGACGCTCGCCGAGCGCGAGAACTCGTGCGCCGGGTTCGCCCTGCTCGCCATCAAGACGGCGGGCGTGGGCGCCAAGACGCTCGGGCGCACGCGCTGCGACGTCACGCTCGCCGACCTGTGCCGGCTGCTGCTGCTGGAGCCGAGCGAGGCCAGCGAGTCCGTCTGGGTGACCATCGACCTCGAGACGGCGTGCTGGTGCGTCACCGAGGGGCCAGATGACCTCTAGGCAGCCCATGCGGCAGACGCCCGAGCAGCTGGCGGCGGCGCACGACTACATGCTCGCGCTGTGGTGGGTGCGGCTCTCGCCGCCCTGCCGCGGGTTGTTCGTCGCGCGTGGCAACGAGCTGACCGCCGTGATCGCGACGCTGCTCATCTGCGAGCGGGACGGCGTCCTGCCGGGCCACACCATCGCGCCCACCACCGACCCCACACAGTCCTACGTGGGCCTGGGGGCGGGCGCGGAGTGGATCGTGGCCCACGAGGGCATGATGCGCGAGCTGATGGCGTGCCTGCGCCGCAACGGCTGCCACGGCGCCTACCGCAGGGCGGGCGCCGAGCGCAGATACGAGTTCTAACGGCCAAGAGCCGTTCTTAGGGCAGGTTTTTGCGGAAAACCCGCAAAAAGGGCCGTCAAAAGCCACGGAAACGCTTTCTAACCAACAACAACGAGAGGAGACGCGCATGGGTGTGTGCGTGCTCGTGCTCGGGGCGTCCGGCTCCGGGAAGTCCACGAGCCTGAGGAACTTCGAGCCGGGCGAGGTGGGCGTGCTCAACGTCCTTGGCAAGCCGCTGCCGTTCAGGAAGCGCCTGGACATGGACGACTTCCCCGACTACCTCCGCTGCCGGGCGTGCATCACGAGCGGCAAGCGCCGCGCGTGGGTGGTGGACGACGCGGGATACCTCATGAGCAACGAGAACTTCGCGAGGGTGAAGGAGTCCGGCTACGCGAAGTTCACGGACATGGCCCTCAACTTCCAGCAGCTCGTCCAGGACGCGACCCGCGCCCCGGCCGACACGATCACCTACCTGTTCATGCACGCCGAGGCCGACGCCATGGGCCACGAGAAGCCAAAGACCATCGGGAAGATGCTCGACGAGAAGTACTGCATCGAGGGCGCCTGCCCGATCGTGCTCGACTGCCGCGTGCGTGACGGGCGCCACGTGTTCGTCACCAAGAACGACGGCACCAACCTCGCCAAGGCGCCCATGGACATGCTGCCCGACGAGATGGACAACGACCTCAAGGCCGTTGACGCAAAGATACGCGAGTACTGGGGGATGGCCCCGCTCGCCGACAACGAGAAGAAGGAGTAAGACATGCCGAGAATCGACTGGAACAGCGTCGAGGAGAACAAGAGCACGGGCGGCATCCAGACGCTGCCGTCCGGCGCCTACGTCTGCACGGTCACAGCCGCGAGGTACGAGACGTCCAAGAAGGGCGACCCGATGCTCACGCTGATGTACGACGTCGCGGAAGGCCCATACAAGGGCTTCTTCTCAGACGATTTCTTCGCCAACAAGCCGTTCCGCCACAGCGACCGGCTGATGCTCGCGGGCAAGGGCCTCGGGTTCACCAAGCACAAGCTCCACTGCCTCGCGGACTGGAACCCCGGCTTCAAGCCGACGGCGCTCATTGACACCGACCAGAGCGCCCCGTTCGCTGGCAAGCGCTGCTGCCTGCTGCTCCAGGAGCGCAAGTACAGCTACAACGGCCGAGACCAGTCAGAGGCGAACGTCGTCGGGTGGCTCTCGCCCGACGAATTCAAGGCCGGTGACTTCACAGTGCCAGAGACCAAGGACGAGCGCGACCAGTCCCAGGCCGTTCCCGTCCAGGCTCCCGCGCCCACGACGGCACCCGTCGCGCCCGCCGACGACCTCGCCGACGAGGACATCCCGTTCTAGCAGCCCGTCCGAACTGCCGCCCACGGCGCCACGCGTGCCGTGGGCGGCTTCTCTAGCCAAGGGGAGGTGAGACGGTGGCAACGGACAGCTTCAAGTTCTGGGACTCGTACTACTCGGCGCTCCAGATGCTCGGCACCGACGAGCGGCGCGGCAGGTTCGTCATGGCGCTGTGCGCCTACGTGTTCGACGGCGTGGAGCCAGCGTTTGCCGACGACGTGATGGCATTCGGCTTCGAGCTGGTGGCTACACAAGCTCGAGAGTCGAAGGAGATTTCGGCGCGAGCGCGGGAGAAGGGCCGCATCGGCGGCAAGAGAAGCGCACAAGTAAGGGGTGCTTTAAGCACTGCTTCAAGGGGTGCTTCAAGCGAAAAGAAAGGAGAAGAGAGGAAAGGAACTGAACTCTCTTCTCCTACTCCCAACCCAACCACGGCGCCGGGCGGGGTGCTGGCGCCCCCGCCCGCGCCCGATGGGCCGCCGCTGCCGTGAGCGGCGAGTGGGCCGACCCGTGGGAGCGGCTGCGCACGATGGACGCGCCCGATCGCGGCTGGGTGGTCGGCTGCCTGTACGGCGGGCGCGACCCGCTGCGCACGGGCACGCCGCTCGACCGCGCCCTGGGCGGCGGCCTCATGCCCGGCGTGACGGTGCTCGGCGGCCAGGCGTCCGTGGGCAAGAGCGCCCTCGCGTGCCAGGTCGCGGCCAACGTGGCGGCGGGCGGGCGGCGCGTGCTCTACGCCACGCTCGACGACGCCTGGGAGAGCGTGTGGGCCAGGTGCGGCTCCGCGTGGTCGTGCTCCGGCGCCGAGGGCGCCGAGCCGTTCCGCTGGAGCGACGTGGCGTCCGAGCGGCGGCGGCTCAGGCAGGGCCTGGCGCGCGGCTCCGACGTCTCCCGCGCCGCCTTCGCCGAGTGCCAGCGCCCGGGCATGGCGCGCACCATGCAGCTGTTCGCCGAGCGCGTGGGGCCGCATCTCGCGGTGGTGGACTCCATGGGCACGGTGGGCGAGCTCACCCAGGCCGTGGAGGAGGCCGCGCCCGCGCTCGTGGTCATCGACTACGCCCAGCAGTACCGCACGGGCGAGCAGCAGACCGACGCGAGCGAGTACAGCCGCGTCTCGGCGGTGGCCTCGGCCGTGCAGCGCATGGCACTGTCGCTCAAGGTGCCGGTGCTGGAGCTGTCGAGCCTGCGCAAGCTCGCGCGCGGCGACACCGACCCCACGCTCGACTGGTTCCGCGGCTCGGGCGTGGTGGGCTACGCGGCCACCGCCGCCGTGATACTCACGCGCGGCGAGGACGGCGCCGACGGCACGCGCGGCGTGTCGCTCAACGTGGTGAAGAACAAGAGCGGGCGGGCGGGCTTCGCCCAGGACGCGACCCTGTGGGGCGCCTGGAGCGTGATGCGGGATGCGTAGGCTCTGCCCGCTGAGGGACGCGCCGTGCGCGGGCGCGGCCTGCGCGTGGATGTGCGAGGGCGGGTGCGCCGTGGCGGTGCTCGCGGGCGGGCCGTGCGCGGCCCCTCCGGAGCCCGCGCGGCGGATGCCCCGCGACGCGGCGAACGAGGACACGGCCGGCCGGTTCGTGGAGCGATCGGGCTGGCGGCCAATCGACTACGAGATCTAGGGGATGGTTCGGATGGGAAACGCACACGGCGCGGTGCCGTCGTACGAGGTGGTGGAGATGGACGACGCCGCCAGGCGGCGGCTCGTGAGGGCGCTGGAGTCGGGCGTGCCCGCGTCGGCGCTGACGGGCAGGTTCAGCGGCCACTCGGCTGAGGCGCTGTACAGGATGGCGCGGCGCGCGGGGTGGGACGGCGTGCGGCGGCGCAACCGCTGCGAGCTCGCCCCCGGCGCCCCGGCGGCGGTGAGCCCCGAGTGGGCAGCGTCGCCGCTCAGGTACGGGGGCATGCAGTGACCGGGTACAGGGGGCCGTCCGCGTGGGCGGTTGACGCTGACGCGGTGTTCTACGCGATGCGCCGCCGGGGCCTCGAGACGCTCGACTCCCTCGCCGGGGCGGCTGGGGTGTCCTACGCGACCCTGCATCACGCGCTGTCGGGCGAGACCGCGCGTCCGAGCGCGGACACGATGTGCAGGGTCGCGGAAGCGCTGGGCTGCGACGTGATGGACCTGATGGAGAGGGGAGACGGATGATGGACAAGGTTTGCGCCAACTGCGAGCGCTTCTCGGTGGTGGACGACGGGCCGCGCCGCATCGATGACTGGTTCGGCGTCTGTGGGCGCGAGTTGGACGATGACGGCCCGTGCCGCGGCTGCGGCATGGGCCGCGCCCTGGACTGGGCCTACGACCACGGCCGCCACGGGCGCGACGACTGCGAGCGGCCGGGCGAGTGGTTCGAGGCGGTGGACGGCGATGAGTGACGGCAAGCGCTGCTGCGACAACTGCGAGTACATGCGAGACGTTGACCTCATCGACGGCGGTAACCTCACCGTATGCGACGCCGAGGACATGCTGCGCGAGGTCAGGTGGGACTACTACTGCGATCACTACGAGCCGTGGGAGAGGGGAGAGGGCCATGACCAGTGACGGGAGGCGCGAGGAGGTCGCGGCGAGGCTGCGCGCGCTGGACGTGGCCGACCTCGGGGACGAGGGCGGCGTAATCGACGACATCAAGCAGTCCGGGTGGCTGTTCTGCCGCATCGTCGACGCCGCGAACGACTACCGGCCGGGGCTGCACTACTTCCCCAGCCACTTCACGGCGGGGGCGGTGCCGGCGCTGCTCGCAGACCTCATCGACCCGACGTGCGAGTACGTGCCCATCGGCGACGAGCGCTTCGGCTGCTCGGGGTGCGGCAACACGGTACGCCTCGACTACGACGTGCCCGTGCGCGACGACACGCCCATGCCGTTCAGGTACTGCCCGAGCTGCGGCGCGAGGGTGGTGAGGTCGGGTGATTAGCGCCCTGCTCGCCGCCATGGTGGCCGTGCTCGCGGTGGTGGCGGGGCTGCTCGCGGTGGTGCTCGTGCTGCTGTGCCGGATTCTGTCGCTGTGGGGCGCTGTGGTCGATTCTAAGGCACGTTCGCGCTCCACGCGCACGCCTACTGCGGGGCGCCCGTTCTCGGGCGGCAGAGAGGCTGTGGACGCGTCCGTCCACTCCACCACGCGCGTGGTGCCGAGGCGCTGCGTCCCTAACCGTAAACCTGAGGTCGAGGGTTACAATGGAAACCCTAGGTAGTGTCGTCGTCTGGGGGGGTTGCATTGGGCATTCTGCAAGCCGTCTACGTCCTCGTCCTCACGCTCGCCCTCGTGGTGGTCATCGCATGCAGCCTGTAGGCGCAAGGCCGAGGGTGTGCGACCCCGAGCCGCGCACGTACGCGGACGCCCGAGCCTTCTTCGACGCGGTGCGCGACGCCTCACGCGAGGCAGCGCGCATCCAGGGCAGGGCGTCCGCGATGCAGATGGGCGAGGGCATGCGCGGCGGCGGCGGGTTCGAGCCGCGCGTGCGGTCCTCGTCCGCAGACGTCACGGGGATGGCGCGGGTGGACGCCCGCATCGACTTCGAGGCCGCCAACGAGCGCAGGCTGTCGGAGGACTACGCCATGCTCGACGCCGCGTGCCGTCTGCTCTACGGGGCGGACGGGCGCGGCGGCGGGCTCGAGCACATCATGGGCAGCGCCGTGGCCGACTGCATGTGGTGGCGCTTCTGCGCAGCCGAGAGCTGGGCGGTCGTGGCGCTGTCGTGCGGCTACTCCAAGAGCCAGTGCCGGCGCCTGTGCGCCCAGGGCCTGGACGCCTGCGACTTCTTCGGGTGGGCCAACGTCGAGGGCGGGCGCGGGTGCGCCGAGGGGTGACGCCACGCCGCGCCCACGCGCGAGCGCTATACTTCTCGGCATCAGTCGAGGGGAGTCTGCCATGCTGCTGAGCGACGTGGGAATCAGGAAGCTCATAGAGTCGGGCGCCATCGAGGGTGCCCGCGACGCGTCCGTTGGGCCGGTCTCGTACGACCTCGCCACGAGGCGCTTCTACACGAGGGACGGCGAGCGCGAGGGCATCGAGCTCATGCCCGGCGAGTCGGTGTTCGTGGCATCGGAGGAGGTCATCCACGTGCCCGAGCGCATGGCGGCCCGCGTGCTGCTCAAGAACTCGCGCATCAGGCAGGGGCTCGCGCTCGACGCGCCGCTGTACTTCCCCGGCCACGTGACGCGCGCATACTTCCGCGTCACCAACGTCAGCGCCGACGCGATCGCGCTGGACCGGTCGCGGCCCATCGCGCAGGTGGCGTTCGAGACGGTCCAGGACGGCGAGGCCTACGACGGCGCGTTCTCCGGCGAGCTCGACTTCAGGGGCCTCGCCTCGTACACCGACGTCCTCGGGCCTCAGGTGCGCGAGCTCGACGCCAAGCGCGACGAGGTCGTGGGCATCGAGCGCCGCATGTACGGCAACGTGCTCGCGCTGTTCGCCGTGTTCGCGGCCATCTTCACGCTCGTCAACGTGAGCGCCTCGGCGCTGTCGGCTGCGAGCTCGCTCGCGTGGCTCGTGACGGTAGACCTCATGGTCATCGGGGGCTTCTCGCTGCTCGCATCGGCCATCGAGCGAATCGTCGTGAGGGACGGCCGCGCGACCAGGGCGCTCGCCGTCATCGGCGGCGCGTGCGTCGTGGCGTCGGTCGCCCTCGCCCTTATCGTCCGCTAGTACCCATCGGCCCCGCATACTTCGACGTGCGGGGCTTTTTGCTGCGGAGATATATAGGAATGTTCTTGCATTATATAGTAAAGGCCGCGGCCAAGAGGGCCCTCCACCGCGAACGCCGACCAAAGCACATGCGGTAGAGGGCCTGGCACGGACGGGCGGGGGCACGGCCCCGCCCTCCGTTCCTCGGATTCTAGCAGGAATGGAGGGGCATCCATGGAAATCATCAAGGACCTCGCGGGGTGGGTCGTGGCCTTCCTCGTCGCGGACGGGATAGTTTGGCTCATCAGGAAGGTGAGGAAGTAATGGCGTACAGCGAGGCGATGCGCAGGGCTCAGGCCGAGTACCGCAGGAAGAGCGTGAAGCAGATAAGCGTGAGGTTCTACCCGGACACGATGGAGCTCTACGAGTGGGCCAAGGCCCAGGGCAACGCGCAGGCATACGTCCGCGAGCTCATCCGCGCCGACATGGAGGCGAGGCGCGATGCGTAGGGACATGGACCTCGTGCGCGACATCCTCAAGGCCGTGGCCGACTGCGAGGCGGGCGCCCTGGACGCGAGGGCGCTCTCGAGTGATTCGCGGCCGTTTGCGCTCGTGGCCTACCACGTTGACATCATGGAGCAGGCGGGGCTCGTGAGGGCCAACGTCCAACGGGCGTGGGGCGGCAGCTATGTCCTCGCGCGGGTGGACTCGCTGACGTGGGCCGGGCAGGACTTCCTCGCCGCCGTGTCCAACGACGGGCTGTGGACGCAGGTGAAGCTCCGCGTGGCCAAGCTCGCGGGCGAGGTCTCGTTCGAGACGGTCAAGGCCGTGGCCGTCAGGCTCGCGTCCGACATGCTCGCATGACACGCGAAAAACATGGAACGCCATGAGCAGCCGTGAGCAGCCCCGGCACGCTCCCGGCGCCGTATAACTAGGATGCGCGATTCGAGCGCGAGAAGATAAACCACATGGGCGAGGCCCCGTCACGTCGGCGGGGCCTCGTCACGTATATGGGGGGCCGCATGGTCACGAGGGACGAGATGCTCAGGGCGGCAAGGCGCTACGACACGCTCATGGCCCACGCCATGCTCGCGGCCCTGGGGTTCCCTCGCGAGCGCCCCAGGGGGTCGCGGCGGGGGAGGGACGGCAGCGCCCACGCCGCCGCCGACCGCAGGCGCTACCGCGCCATGCGGTGGTGCTTCCGCAACTACGGGAGCCCGATGCGGTGAGCGGCAACGCCCGCAGGGCCAACGGCCACAGGCGAGACTCGACCGTCAGGTGGCTGCGGTCGCAGGGCCGCCCGTGCTGGATCTGCGGCCTGCCCATAGCCTACGGGGCGCCTGCGGGCGACCCGCTGGCCTTCGAGTGCGACGAGCTTCAACCCGTCTCGCGCGGCGGCTCGCCGTACGACCGCGACAACGTCGCGGCGGCGCATCGCTGCTGCAACAACTGGCGGCGCGCCAGGAGCGTGGGAGAGGTGCAGAGGGTGCGGTCACGCGCGCTAGCCGAGTTCGGCCAGTGGTCGACCCCGCAAGCGTTCGTGGCCAAGTGCAAGGCGCTGCCCAAGAGGTCGCGTCCCAAGCCACCTCCACCGCCCAGGCCGACGACCGAGTGGTAGGGGCAATCGCCGGCGCAGCGACCCCACGGGGGTCTTTCAGGGCGGGGCCGCTGGCCACCCCGCGGCACCAGGGCCTAAATACCCCCGAACCGAGATTTTTTCGAAAACCTAACGAAATGCCTGCTAGGAGGCCTGAATCGTGAGAATCGACGACATCAGGCCATACGAGCGCAACGCGCGCGACAACGCGAGGGCGATTCCTGCCGTCGCCGAGTCCATCCGCGAGTTCGGGCTTCGCGGGACCATCGGCCTTCGCAGCCGCGAGGACCCAACGATCGTGTGGGGCCACACCCGCGTGGCCGCATGCAAGTCCCTCGGCTGGGACGAGGTGCCGGGCGCCAACATCGAGTTCTGCGACGACCTCACCGACGAGCAGGTCATGGCGTTCCGCATCGCCGACAACAAGACCGGCGACATAGCCACGTACAACCGCTCGCAGCTGCGCGAGGAGGTGCGCAGGCTCGGCGACTTCGACATGAAGAGGTTCGGGCTGGACTTCAAGAGCAAGTCAAAGGGCCTCGACTACGGCCACGAGCGGCTGCGCACAGACGACGCGTACAACCTGCGGCTCGTCAGCCGTGCCGACTGCGGGCGCTCGGGCTATCCCGACCTGCCCGCCGTGGACGCACGCCCGCGCGGCCTCATGGGCTTCAACTACGCCAAGAGCACTCCCGTCTCAGACAAGCGCGGCATGGGCTGCCACTTCTTCATCGACGACTACCAGTTCGAGCGCGTGTGGAGCCGCCCCGAGGCATACCTGGACGCGCTGCGGCCCTACGCGTGCGTGCTCACGCCCGACTTCTCGCTGTACATGGACATGCCCGACCCGATGCAGCGCTGGAACCGTTACCGCAGCCAGGCTCTCGGTGCCCTCTGGGCGTCAAGCGGCCTGACGGTCGTGCCGACGCTCATCTGGGCGCAGCCCGAGAGCTACCGCTTCTGCTTCGCGGGCATCCCGCGCCACTCGACCGTTGCCACGTCCACCGTTGGCGTCAAGGGCGACGCGGGCTCGCTCGCCGTCTGGATGGACGGCATGCGCGAGGCGATGCGACGGCTGGAGCCGTCGCGCGTGCTTCTGTACGGCGGCAACGTCGGTTTCGACTTCGGCGGCTGCGAGGTCGTCGAGTACAGGGCAGGAGGTTTCCATGGGCGGTAGGGGCTCGATCTCATACTCCGGCGGCAACTCCGGGTCAGTTGACAATACCCCGTTAGGCAAATATGCGGTCGCATCGTTGAACCGAGGCGCCGCCGCTGGCACGACAACCGAATCGGCCATTGCCAGATTCCGCGAGCAGCTAATGGGCGAGAAGGTCGAGTACTCGGCGTACGTTGACGATGCGGGATATGTCCACTCTCTCGGCTCCACGGGCAAAGAGGGGTCAACCAAGGTCGCGCCACTTTCGAGCGTCGCCAAGGAAAAGGGCATCTCGACAATCGTCCACAATCACCCGAACGGCGGATCTGATGGCAGGAAGTGGGGCGGTCCGTTCTCCGAGGCCGATCTTGTGTACATATCGGACGCCCATGCAAAAAGTGGCGGCAAGATTAACCGGATGGTCGCGACTTCAAGGGAGGGGACATATTCGGCGAGGGTCACCCGTCCCGTCTCGAAAAAGCAGGCGCGTGCGGCGGCCGAACGAGCCGACAGGTCTCTATCCGGTAAGAAGTACCCCAGCGAAAGGGCCTTGTGGAGGGCCGTAAACAATGCCTACACCTCGGAGTTTGCTAAAATCGGTATCGACATAACGTTCTCGGCGCAGGGCAAGAGGTCTAGCAAGCTCGTGACGCAGAGGATGGGCAACTACTAGACAAAGGAGGCCCATGGTGAAGCGCGACATCGCCGACATTGACGAGATCCCGACGGACGAGTTTGGCTGCGCCGTCTTCCCGGATGGCATGACCGAAGAGGACGGGCTGTACGTCCTGCCCGACGGGCGATACCTTCCGTGCGGCGTCTACGCGACCTCCGATGGCGGCTCCCTCATCTACGAGCCGTCTCAACTCAGCTTCTTTGGTCAGATGCTGTCGCAGTTCAAGGAGGGCTAGGCATGGCCCAGAACGACATGTAAGTGCCATATACCCTGATTACCAAGGCCGTCCTCGTGGCGGCCTTTCTCATGCCGAACCGAGGTGAGCGCGTGAGCGTCCAAAAGCCGCCCGCCGTCGAGGCGGACGAGTTCAAGAGCGCCAAGTGGGACGAGCTGACGCGCGGGCGCGACTTCGCGCCGAGCGACGCGCCGACCCTGGCGCTGCTGTGCCAGTGGCACAAGATCGTGGCGCAGGCCACCGACGAGCTCGACGGCTTCGGCAGCCAGACCGCCTACCAGAACGACGTGGGCGACCTCAAGTCGTTCCCCCAGATACAGACGCTCAAGACCGCGAGCGCCGAGATACGGCAGCTGAACAAGCAGCTCGGCGTCGCGGACACGCACGAGGAGGCGACGGGTGGCAGCAACCGCACCAACGTCCTGCACCTCGTCAGCGGGCGCCACGAGAAGAGGCGGGCAGTCTCCCAGGGCTAGGGCCGCCAACGGTGACGTGAGCTACACGGAGGGCGAGGACTGCTCCGCGCTCTCGTCCGACCTCGGGATGGTGCCGCTGCCCTGGCAGCGCGGCGTCATAAACGACCTGTGCGCCCGAGACGGCCTGAACAACCCGAGCTACGTCACCTACGGCCTGGACGTGCCCAGGCAGAACGGCAAGAACGCGGTGCTCGAGGCGTACGAGGTCTACGTACTGGCCGTCTGCGGGTGGCACGTGCTGCACACGGCCCACCGCGTCAAGACCGCCAAGAAGAGCTTCAACCGCCTCGTGCGCTACTTCACCGACCGCGACCACCCCGAGCTGTGCGAGCTCGTGGAGCGCATCCGCCGCACCAACGGCGAGGAGGCCATCTACCTCACCAACGGCGGCTCAATCGAGTTCAGCGCCCGCACCAACGGCAGCGCCCGAGGCTTCGACGACATCCAGCTCGTGGTGTTCGACGAGGCCCAGGAGCTCACGGACTCGCAGTACGACGCGATCATGTACACGCTCGCCGCGTCCTCGACGGGGGAGCGCCAGATCGTGTACACGGGCACCCCGCCCAACGAGGACTGCCCCGGCACCGTGTTCGCCCGCGCCCGCAGGGCCGTCCTGACGGACGCGCCGCGCGGCTCCGCGTGGTCGAGCTGGGCCACGCCCGAGCTGCCGCCAAAGGGCGCCACGTTCGCCGACGTCCTGCCGGACGTCTACGCGTCCAACCCCTCGATGGGATACATCCTCTCCGAGGAGTTCACCGAGACCGAGTTCGCGGGCGGCTCGCTCACGGGCTTCGCGCACGAGCGGCTCGGGTGGTTCAGCCCGGTCGTCGTAAGCCGCAGGGCGATTGACGCCAGGCTGTGGCGCAGGAGCGAGATCGACGCCATCGGCCACGCGTACCCCGGCCGCGTGGCGTTCGGCGTCAAGTTCAGCCCCGACGGCGCGAGCTACGCGCTCGTCGGCTGCAAGCTCAGGGGCGGCCACGCGTCAGACCGCAGGGACGCCGCAGTCGAGCTCATCGAGTGCGGCACCACCGCGGCGGGCACGGCGGCTCTCGCCTCCTGGCTGTACGAGCGCCGCACGACCGCGTCCGTCGTGGTCGTGGACGGCGTGAACGGCGCTGGGCCGCTGTGCGCCCAGCTCGCCGACCTCGGCGCGCCGCGCGGCTACGTCGTGCGCCCGAGGACGTCCGACGTCGTGGCCGCGAGCGCAGAGCTCGTGGACTCGCTGAGCGGCGGCACCGCCTCGCACACGCCGTCGGATGCCCTGGACGAGAGCGCCACGCGCTGCGTCCGGCGCCCCATCGGCTCGCGCGGCGGGTGGGGCTTCGCCGCCCCAGAGGACGGCACCGCCGACCCGTGGCCCATCGAGGCCGCCATGCTCGCCATGTGGGGCGCCCGCATGACGCGCCGCAACCCGAGGAGGAGGCAGAGGCTCCTTTGATAGTCAAGACCGAGAGCGGGACGAACCCCGCCATGCCCTCGCTGGACGCCGTGCCCGAGAGGTGGCGCGACCGCGTCTGCGACCTGTTCGACACGTGGGAGTCCGTCATGGGGCGCAACCGCGTCCTGCGGGACTACTACGAGATGCACAACAGGCTCCGCGACCTCGGCATCTCAATCCCGCCGACGCTCACCGGGCTCAACTGCGTGACGGGGTGGTGCTCCAAGGCAATCCACGCGCACTCCTCGCGCTCGGTGTTCGACGGCTTCGTGTTTGACGGCCAGGCCGACGGCACGCTCGACCAACTCGTGAGGGCCAACCGCATGCGCTCCGCATACCGCATGGCGTGCGCGAGCGCCCTCACCTACGGCGTCTCGGCCATGACCGTCATGCGCGGCGGCGCGGGCCAGCCAGCCGCCGTCGTTCGAACCTACAGCGCCAACCAGTTCTGCGCCCTGTGGGACAAGGACGCGGGGCGCATCGGGTGCGGCGTGGTGCTCGCAGACGTCGACCGGGGCGGCAACGCCTGCCGCTACGTCTGCCACTTCCCGGACGCGGTGCTCACGCTCACCCGCTCCGACGTCGATGCCACGGCGTCGAGATGGGCGTGCGAGGTCGAGCCGAACCCGATGGGGCGCCCGCTCATGGAGGTGTTCTGCAACGACCCCGACCCAGACCGCCCGCTCGGCCACTCGATGCTCACGCCCGAGCTGCTCGGCATCGTGGACAAGGCCATGCGCGACGTGCTGAGGATGGAGATAGGCGCGGAGTTCTTCACGTTCCCGCAGCGCTACATCCTCGGCTGCGACGACGGCATCTTCTCGACGCCGCCGGAGTTGGACGCGGCGCCATCGGACGGCAAGGAGCCGGACACCGACGTCACGGACACCGCGACCGAGTGGGACCCCGACGACGAGGCCGCCAAGCCCGCGAGGCAGTCCACCCCGCTCGAGCGGTTCAACGCGTACATAGGGTCCTTCATCGCCATCAACCGCGACGAGAACGGCGACCTGCCGCAGGTGGGGCAGTTCCCGGCACCAACGGCCGACAACTTCACGCGCGTCTTCGAGAACGACGCCCAGCGCTTCAGCGGCGCCACCAACGTGCCGCTCGCGCAGCTCGGCGTGCTCTCCAACACGTACACGTCCTCCGACGCCCTGGGCGCGGCCAACGACCCGCTCATCCTCGAGGTCGAGCGCATCAACGCCGACAACAAGGAGACGCTGGAGGAGGTCGCGCGCATGATGATGGCCGTTGCCGGCGGCGTTCCGCTCGACGGCCTCACCGAGCAGCAGCGCGGCGTGCAGGCTTATTTCCAGGACCCGTCTATGCCGACCATCGCGGCACGCGCCGACGCGTGGACGAAGCTCGCGGGCGCCGACAAGGCGATCGTGGGCACGGACGTCTACTACGAGGGCATCGGGCTGTCGCGCCCGACCATCCAGCGCCTCCGCGCCGAGACGCGGCAGCAGGGCGCCATCGCGTCGCTCAACGCCATGGCCGACGCCATGGGGTCCTCGCCCTCTGGTGCCGCCGACGAGGGCGGCGCGCAGTGATAGACCGCGAGCCGTTCGACCGCTACGACCGCGCGCTGTCGACGAACGCCGAGCTCGTGGCCGCAGCCGTGACAGAGCTCGCGGGCGAGCTTGACAGCCTCTCGTGGGACGAGGTGGCCTCCGCGCTCGAATCGCGATACCGCGCCCTCGTCACCGAGTACGGCACCTACGCCGCCGCCGTGGCCGTGGAGTTCTACACGCAGCAGCGCGAGGCCTCGCAGCCAACGACGAGCTACGAGGCCGTCCAGTTCTACCCCAAGGACTGGGCACTGCTCGCAGACGACGTGAGAAGCGAGGCCGTGCGCGGCCGCGAGGTCGCGGCGGTGCTCCGGTCACTCGCCGGCCGCTCGCAGCAGCGCGTCATGGCCTACGCCGACGAGACCATCGACCGAAACGCCACGCTCGACCCGGCGCATCCGAAGTGGGCGATCGTCCCGCACGTTGGCGCGTGCGGGTTCTGCCTGATGCTCGGGGCAAATGGCTTTGTCTATGGCTCTGAGGCGAAGGCGGACGCGTCCAGGCACCCGTCATGCAAGTGCACGCCAGCGGTGGACTTCGACTCGTCTAACCCGTTCCTCGATGGTTACAGGCCGGCGGAACTCCAGAACGTATATGCGGCGTCGCGCCGCATAGTCGAGGATGACGCCAGGGCCGAATGGGACGCGATGAGTGCGGAGGAAAGGTCGCGGTACTCAAGGAATGGCCGAGCCTCCTATGACGCCTACCTGCGCGGCCGCATCGCGGGAACTATGGGTAAGTGGCACGGGGTCGATGCCCGCGCAATCAGCGGAAAGCAATTCAGAAAACTCAAAGACGAGAAGCCGCTTGAGTGGGCGGGCTATACGAGGATGGCAGAGCTTGGGTTGATGCCGCGGCTGCTATACGAGGACCGTGGCGCTAACGCAAACTTCGATTGCACGCTTGGCCGCGAGGATATGGACGGATATTGGGATCTGAAGACGATATCCGGCGGCATGGGCGCGATAAAGAAGAGAATGGCGGAATGCCACTCGAAGTGGGCCAGGCTGACGGCTCCCGGGGTAAAAGCTCAAAGTGGGGTTGATCTGGCGCACCTCGGGGATGCCCAGGCGGTTGTTGACAACCGGTGGGGCAAGTCCAGCGACGAGGCCGCCATGTCTCAAGTTGCGTCCTCGATGAGATACCTGTCCGGCAGGGGCGGGATCAAGTTCAGCCGCGCCATCTTCATCAAGAGTGACGGAACTGCCGTGCTAATAGAAAACGGCAGTTCCAGGCCCTGAGCCAAGCCCGGGGGGGAACTGCCAAGCAAATACATTCTACCCCAAAGCGCCCCGTGGGAGGGCCACCGACGCCGTGAGCGTCAACGCCGCGCAGACACGCAACGCGCGGCCACCACGGAAACCAGCCGTCCGCATGGGCGGCTCTTTTCATACACGCCCGCCGCGGGCGGCAACCACGGCACTACACCGCGCAGGCCGGGAAAGCCTGACCGACCACTCCCGAGCGGGAGGAACCCGACAGAAGGGACTCGCATGTCTGAGGAATTCACGCCCATCACGAGCCAGGAGGAGTTCGACCAGGCCATCAAGGCCCGCATCGAGCGCGCCCAGGCCAAGGCCGCCGAGAGGTTCGCCGACTACGACGAGCTCAAGGCCAAGGCCGACCGCCTGGACGAGGTCGAGCGGGCGTCCAAGGCAGACCTGGACGCCGCCAACGCCCGCATCCACGAGCTCGAGGACGCCGCCACGAAGCGCGACGAGGCGGACGCACGCCGCGAGCTGCGCGACCGAGTGTCGCGCGACACGGGCGTCCCGGCTTCGCTGCTCCAAGGCCAGACCGAGGAGGAGCTCGCCGCCTCCGCAAAGGCGCTGAACGACTTCGCGCAGAGCAAGGCCCCCGGCTACCCGCTCGACAAGGGCGGCGCCGCCAAGGCCGACCCCGCGCAGACGCGGGCCTCCATCGAGGGAATCAGGAACCCGGCCCAGCGCGTCATGGCGCGCGCGGCCAACATCGACCTCTACCAGTAGGGAGAAGAAATGGCAACCATCGCGAACACGTCCGACTCCGCCGCGCTCAACGCCGCGCTCGACCAGGAGTTCGTCAAGAACTTCCAAGGCGACGCCACGCGCCTCATGGAGATCCTCGGCATCTTCGGCGTCGAGACCGTCGCCGCCGGCACCGCTCTCAAGATGCTCAAGGTCACCGGCACGCTCAACAACTCCAAGACCGACGCGTCCAAGTCCTCTGACACGGGCGCAACCGCCGTCACGCTCGGCTCCAGCTCCGGCACCGCCTACGTCGAGGGGGACGAGGTCGCGCTCTCCAAGTTCAGCGCCACCTACGAGTCCGTGGGCGAGGTCACGGCGCGCCCTTACCGCAAGATGACGACAGCCGCCGCCATCCAGAAGTCGGGCTACGTGAACGCCGTGCTCAAGACCGACCAGAAGATGGAGTCCCTGCTCTACGCCGACGTCGTGTCCCAGTTCTTCACGTTCCTCGCCACCGGCACCGGCACGGCCACGGGCAAGTCGCTCCAGGCGTGCGCCGCCAACGTGGACGCCACGCTCGGCGACACGCTCGAGACGAACGGCGACTCCTCGTCCCGCATCATCCACTTCGTGAGCCGCCAGGACGCCGCCGAGTACATCGGCAACGCCACCATCACCGACCAGAGCGCCTTCGGACTCACCTACCTCGAGAACTTCGTGGGCCTCACGAACGTCTTCCTCACGAACAAGGTCGCCAAGGGCACCATGTACGCCACGCCCGCCGAGAACCTGCACCTGTTCGGCACGGACTTCTCCGCCCTCGCCCAGGCCGGGCTCCCTTACGCGACGGACGCCGACGGCCTCATCGGCATCGCCCACACGCCCGCCTACGACCGCGTCTCCGTGGAGACCAACGTCCTCACGGGCTGCACCATCTTCCCCGAGGTGAAGGACTACATCGTGAAGGGCACCATCTCCGCGAAGTAAGGGGGCGCCATGGCGTCATACGCGACCGTCGAGCAGTACCGCGTGGACACGACGGACGAGTCCAGCGACGATGCCAGGGTCGAGGCCGTTCTCGAGCAGCAGAGCGCCAAGCTCCGCGCCACGCTCGGCATCGGCGAGTCCCGCTCCCTGACGGGGGACGCCGCCACGCTCGCGCGGCTGCTCGTGACCGACGCCGCCCGCAAGCAGCTCGTCCCGCCCTCGCTCGAGGGCGTGGGCGAGCTTGGTGGCGCCACCCAGGCGAGCTTCACCGCGAACGGCTTCCAGGGGTCTTACACGCTGTCCAACCCATCGGGCTCGGCCTACTTCGACCGCTCGAACCTCGCGGCGCTCAGACGCCTCCTCGGGCGCGGACAGCGCATCGGCACCGTCTGCCCCTACTACGGGGGCTGCCAATGCTAGGGGAGGACGTGGCCGTTCTCAGGAGGACGCAGACGGGCACGGACGCCATGGGCGAGCCCGCCTACGAGTGGACGCCCGAGGTCGTGGGCGGCTGCCTCGTGCGACCGCTCGACGGCTCGGACGCCATCGCGGCGGACGCGCCCGACGGAAGGCGCTGCGAGTACCGCATCGCATTCCCCAAGGCGTGGACGGCCACGGCGGCGCCGCTCGCAGGGTGCCGCGTCGCGCTCGTATCGCGCGGCATGGACGCCGCCGACGCCGCGCGGGCACTCCGCGTCTCCGGCTCACCCGACCGCACCGTGCCGTGCCCCACGCGCTGGGACACGGCCGCCGACGTCTGGAGGGCCGATGGCTGACTCGCTCAGGTTCGGCAACTTCCAGCTCGACCGCTCGGGCGTCATCGAGGTGACCAAGTCCGCCGCCGTCCAGGCGGCGCTCGGCTCGGTGGCGTCCTCGATGGCCCGCAGGGCGAACGCCGAGGCATCGACGCGCATCAGCGACGAGGACGCCAGATTTACGAAGAACGGCCACGAGTTCGCGCGCAAGGCCCCGTACGAGTCCGAGGTGAAGCCCATCAGGCGCACGGCAATCGGCATCGTCTCGACCACGGGCGAGCAGGGGATGCGCGACCAGGCGCTCAACCACACGCTCGACTCGCTCAACCACTAGGGGGCACAGATGCGCAGACGTGACGTGCAGGGGCAGGTACGCGAGGCCATCGCCGCAGCCCTGCCCGGCGTGGAGGTACGCGTGAGCGTGCCCGACCCGAGGCCGCCCACGCTAGTCGTGGTCAGGCGCGAGGGCGGGTACGCGGAGAACGCGCTCGTAGACCGCGCTGGAATCGGCGTCCAGTGCTGGGCGCCGACCGAGGCAGGGGCGTGGGACCTCGCGCGCAGGTGCGCCGAGGCAATGCTGCGGCTCAGGTTCGCGGACGGGTTCTGCTCCGTCACCGAGGAGAGCCTGCGCAGCGACTACGACACCGTGCGAGGGTCCCCCAGGTGGTACGGGAGCTACACCGTGAGGGCATACGCAGAAACAGACTAGAAAGGGGCCACGAATGGCCGAGACCAAGAGCAACGAGGATCAGCTGCCCACCCAGGCGGCGGGCACGCTCGCGAACGACATCGACCCGACGCTGTCCACCGTCGGCAAGCCCGTTGACGGCGGCTGCGTCTACTTCAACTTCAACCCGGACGGCGCCACGCTGCCGACCGACGCCACCACTAAGATTTCCACGCTCAGCGGATTCGAGAGCGTGGGCGAGGTCTCCGAGGACGGCGTGACGTTCACGAAGTCCGTCACCACCGACAAGAAGAAGGGCTGGCACAACGAGACGGTCATCTCGGCCATCTCCGACGAGGAGCGCACGCTCAAGCTGACGCTCATCGAGCCGGGACGCCCCGCAGCCGCCAAGGCCTACTACGGCGCCGCCGGCGTTGAGACCGACACGGACGGCTCGGTGTCCAAGATCTCCGACATCGCTGGCACCCAGACGAGCGTCGCCGCCATCATCGACATGCTCGAGTCCAACGGCAAGCTGCGCCGCGTGGTCGTCCCAAAGATGACCATCGACAGCTTCGACGACGTCTCCGCAAAGGCCGGCGACCTCGTGAGCTACGGCATCACCGCCACGCTGCTCAAGAAGGCCGGCGAGAAGGCACTCAAGTACGTCTACCGCGCCAAGCCCGCAGAGTAGGGGGCGATGGGATGAACCCCGAGTACCTGAAGAGGATGGGCGCCGACGAGCTGGACGCCTACGCCGATGCGCTTGGCTTCTCCGCACGCGCCGCCAAGACCGCCGACGCCAAGCGTGCCCTCATCGAGCGCCGCCGTTCGCGCGGCGTGGACGTGGCCGCGCTCGGCATGACGCTGCACGTGAGCGCCAAGGCCGCGCACGACCTGCGCGTGCTGCGGCTCATCGAGAAGCCCGACCGCACCGAGTCCGACGTCGAGGAGGCCTTCCGCATCCTGCTCGGAGACGAGCAGATGGCGGCGCTCGAGGCGGCCGCAACCGACGAGGACGGCACCATCGACGAGGTGGCCCTCGCGATGGCCTACAACCGCGTCCTCACGAGCGAGGAACTAAAAAACTCCTAGCGCTCGCGCGCATCGAGGACGGGCGCCTGCCGCAGCTCCGGCACGACTTCAGGGCCTACTACCACGTGGCCTACGAGGACGTGCCGGTCTGCGAGGCGCTCGACCTCGCACGAACCCTGCCCGACGGCTCCATGACCGCCGCGAGCCTGGACCCGGCGCGGGCGTGGTCGCCCGAGCAGGAGCGGGCCGCGTCCGTCATAGACGCCATGTGGGCCGTCGCCACCTGGATGGGCGGCGGCGTGACCCAGCGCGAGGCCATGGACAGGGCGCCGCGCGTCGTGCGCCCGCGCGACCGCGTGGAGGCGGCACGCAGGGCCGAGGCCACGCGCAGGCGGGCGCGGGCCGTGCGCGAGCGCATAGAGAACACCGAGTGGGAGGAGGACGATGGCTAACATCGGCAAGGCGTCGCTGCTCATCGTCCCGAAGTTCGACAACCTGACCGGCTCGGTGAACAGGGCGCTCGGCGCCGCCGGCGCCACCGCGTCCAGTTCGGGAGCTTCCCTGGGCGAGCAGACGGGCTCGGGCTTCGGCAAGGGGCTCGGCAAGTCCGGAGTGGTCATCGGCGCGTTCTCGGCCATCACGAGCAAGGCGATGGACGCCATATCGAGCCACGTCGGGTCTGCGGTGAGCCGCTTCGACACGCTCAACAACTACCCGAAGGTCATGCAGTCGCTCGGCTACAGCTCAGACGACGCCGAGGCGTCCATCGCCAAGATGAGCGACCGCCTCTCGACGCTGCCCACCAAGCTCGACAGCATGGTGAGCCTCGTCCAGGGCCTCGTCACCTCGACGGGTGACCTCGACAAGGCCACGAACGTCGGCCTCGCGCTCAACGACATGCTCGTGGCCTCGGGCAGCTCCACAGAGCAGGCGAGCGCCGCCATGGAGCAGTTCCGCCAGATACTCTCCAAGGGCAAGCCCGAGATGGAGGACTGGCGCAGCCTCACCACCGCGATGCCCGGCCAGATGGACCAGCTCGCCAAGTCGCTGCTCGGCCCCACCGCCAACGCCAACGACCTGTACGAGGCCATCGGGGGCGGCGGCGCCGACGCCACGATCTCGCTCGACCAGCTCATGGACAAGATGGTGGAGCTGGACACGCAGGGCGGCGGAAGCTTCGCGAGCTTCAAGGACCAGGCCGAGACGGCCGCGGGCGGCGTCCAGACGTCCGTGGAGAACATGGGCAACGCCATCACCAAGGGCATCACGGCCACCATGGACGCCATCGGCAAGGACAACATATCCGGCGTCATCAACGACATCAAGACGGGCATCCAGACCGGCTTCGCGGCTTTCAACTCGGTGGTGCCGTCGGTCGTCCCCGTACTCAAGACCCTGTGGGGCGCCATCAAGGACATCGCGCCGACCGCCGTCACGGCGGGCGCGGCGTTCGCGGTCATGAGCAAGGGCGCGGGCGCGTTCCAGGCGTTCAAGGCGGGCACGTCCGTCCTCGGCAAGCTCGACGAGGCCATGAGCCTCGCCGTGGGCGGCGCCGGCACGCTCACAGAGAGCTTCGGCGCCGTGGGCCTGTCCATCAACCCCGTAACGATCGGCATCGGCGCGCTCGCCGTGGCCATCGGCGCGGGCGTGACGGCCTACACGGACTGGAAGGCAAAGACCGACAACCTCGCCAAGGCGACGACGGGGCTCAACGACGCGGTGGCACGCACGACCTCGCTCTCCGACTTCAGGGGCCGCGTGGACGGCGTGGGCGAGAGCGCGGGGTTCAGCGCAAAGTCCGTGGACGAGCTGGCCGAGAGCATCGGCAAGTCCGTGGACAAGATGAACGAGAACACTTCGACCGCAGAGACGACCATCGCGCAGCTCAACACCGCGCAGCAGATCGTGGACGAGAGCATCGGCAAGACCGACCTCTCGACCGACGCGCAGGGGCGCCTCCAGTGGGCGCTCTCCACGCTCAACGACCAGCTCGGGCTCAACATCAGCTCGCAGGACGTCCTCAACGGCAAGTACACCGACGGCGACGGCAACGTCCAGGACCTCAAGCAGTCCATCGACGAGCTCGTGGAGTCCAAGAAAAGGGACGCCCGCGTGAGCGCCATCACGGACAACCTCACCGAGGCGTACTCAAACCAGTCTGACGCCGCCGCCACGCTAGCGGACTGCCAGAACAAGTACAACGACGCGGTCAACGAGACGCTCGGCATGTACCCGAGCTGGACGCGCGAGCAGGCGAAAGCATCCGTCAACCAGCGCAAGGTGGGCCAGGACCTCCAGGCGGCGCAGGCGCAGTATGACAGCACAGCCGACGCCGTGAACCGCTACAGCGAGCAGCTGGGAGACGCAGCGAGCGCCGAGAGCCAGAGCGACGACGCGCTGCAGAACTGGGTCAACGGCACGGGTCCGCTGTTCGAGGCGCAGCTGTCCAGCCACGGCCAGTCGCTGTCCGCGCTGTCCGAGGACCTGCACAACCTCGGCGCGAGCGCCGACGACATGGGCAAGCTCACGAGCGACCAGCTCGAGCAGCTGGCACGAGACTACGACGGCACCACGACGTCCATCGTCTCCGACCTCACGCGGTGGGGCGTGGGCATGGACGAGAGCGCCGCCAAGGCCGCGAAGGCTGCGGGCGACATCAAGTCCGCGCTCGACGGCATGGACGGCCTCGGTGACAGGCTCGGCGACGCCGGCGTGAACGTCTCGGACTTCTCGCAGAAGCTCGCGGACGCCGGCGTCTCGACCGAGACGCTCAACGCCATCGGCTCGGACAACCTCGCTCAGCTGGCGGAGTCCTGCGGCGGGAACATGGACGCCATGGTCTGGTACATCCAGAACTACAACGCCACGCCCATCATCGACAAGGACGGCAACGTGCACGTGGACGACGCCCAGCTCATCGACGCGCAGGGCAACGTGTACACGTGGAACGGCTCGCAGCTCGTGGACAAGGACGGCAACGCAGTGGTCGAGGACACGTCGCTCACCGACGCCCAGGGCAACCTCTGGACGTGGAACGGCACCGAGCTCAAGACCAAGTCGGGGTCCGTCACCATCTCAGAGAATGGCGTGCAGGGGGCGCTCAGCGACCGCGAGAACTGGAACAGCGGCAGCTGGCTCGACAAGGCCGCGAGCGCGTCCATCAACATCGTTCGCAACATCTCGGACTTCTTCACCGGCGGGCACGCGGCGGGCGGCATCAGGCCCCATGCCGACGGCGGCATAGTGCCGCGCTACCACGCGAGCGGCGGCGCCATCGCCACGCGCGCCGTGCCGCTCGACATCGTGGGCGAGGCCGGCGCCGAGGCCATCGTGCCGCTGACCAACCGCAAGTACTCCGAGCCGTTCGCCCGGCAGATAGCCGAGCAGATGCGCGCCACCGAGCCGAACGGCGCCGCAACGGTCGTCGCGTGGCTCGCGCAGAACCTCCCGGGGATCATCGAGCAGCATACGCCCGTCATCGGCGAGCGCGACGCCGTGAGGCTCGCGAGGAGATGGGGGATAGGCAATGCCTAGCGGATGCATGCTCTCGTACGTCTCGGGCACGGGAGGCACGACCGTCATGCTCGACGACGCGGACGCCGCGCTCGTTGGCACCGGCGCGGCCATACGCGGCTACGAGTGGTCGTACGAGCTGAGCGGCACGCGCCTCACTGGCGCATCCCGTGCCGCCCGCGAGGCGTCCGTGTCGTGCTGGTTGGCCGCATCGGCGTCCGAGGCGGCGCAGGTCGCGTTCGACGCTGACGTGCAGATGGGCACGCCCGGCACGCTCGTGAGCGGCGAGTGGTCGCAGCGCGCCTACGTCACCAAGGCCGAGCTGTCGGACGTGTATGCGGACGGCTCGTGCTCCGCCACGCTCACGGTCGTGCTGCTCGACGGCGTGTGGCGCCGCGAGACCACCTACCAGCTGCTGCCGGACTCCGGGCGCGACGTGAGCGCCGAGACGCTGGACTACCCGCACGACTACGCCCACGACTACGGCGGCTCCACCGCCGCCGGCGTCACCATCGACGTGCCGGGCGCCACGCCGTGCGACCTGCGCCTCACCGTCTACGGCCACGCCGTGAGCCCATACGTGCGCATAGGCGCGAACACCTACCAGGTCAACGTCACCGTGCCAGAGGGCGCGATCCTCACCGTGGACACCACGCGCAAGGGCTCGATGCTCGGCGACTCCGTCGTGCTGCGCGGGCAGTACGGCGACGTCCAGGACGTGTTCAGCAAGCGCCTGCGCGGGGCCGAGGGTTCGGGCTCCTACATCTACGAGCTCGTGCCGCCCGGGCCGCAGGTCGTGTCATGGCCGCAGAGCTTCGGCGTGGACGTCACGCTCGTGGAGAGGAGGGGCGCGCTGCCATGGACCTCGTTCTGAGGGGCGCGGACGGCGCCGACCGCATGGTCGTCGCGCCCGACGCGGCCGACTACCAGTGGGGCGCCGACGACAACGACCTGGAGCTCACGTTCGGGGACGCCGCCCGCGCCCCGGCCTTCGAGCCGTGGAGCGTCGTCTACTGCGAGGGCACGGAGTACGGCGGCGTGCTCACCCGCGTGCGCGTGGAGGACGGCTGCGCCAAGTGGAGCGGCCCCACGTGGACGGGCCTGCTCGCCCGCAAGGTGCTCGTGCCGGACGCGGGCAAGGACTACCTGACCGTCTCGGGCGAGGCGAACGCCGTGCTGCGCCAGCTCGTCTCGCGCATGGGGCTGGGCGACCTCCTCGCCGGCTCCTCCGAGCGCAGCGGCATCACGATCAAGGACTATCGGCTCGACCTGTACTGCGACGGCTACTCCGGCGTCCGCGCCATGCTCGCGAGCGCCGGGGCCAAGCTGCGCGTGCGCCACGACGGCGAGCGCGCGGTGCTCTCGGCGCTGCCCGTGCGCGACTGGAGCCGCGACGAGGCGTTCGACTCGGACCTCGTCGAGGTCGAGGTGGACGTGGACGCGGGCTTCGTCAACCACCTCGTGGCGCGCGGCTCCGACGAGAAGCAGGACCGCGTCAGCGCGGAGCTGTACCTGGACGCGGCGGGCAACGTCAGCGAGACGCAGACGCTCACGGGCGTGCGCGAGAACGCGGAGTACTACGACTACACGAGCGCCGACCGCGACAAGCTCGTCGAAGACGGAACCAAGCGCCTCAAGGACTACTACGCCAAGGCCCAGAGCGTGAGCGTGACGCTCAACGCGAGCGACGACCGCTTCGACATCGGCGACGTGGTGGGCGGCACCGACCCGCGCACGGGGGTCTCGGCCACCGCCACGGTCGCCAGCAAGGTGCTCAGGGTGGACCGCCACGGCGTGGCCACCGTGAGCTACGAGACCGAGTAGAGAGGGGAGACCCATGTACGAGACCGGCTACTGCTTCATGGAATGCGACGTCAAGGGGTGCGAGCAGAAGCTGTCCGTGCCCGAGTCCGAGCGCGACGGCTACGGCTGGGAGGTCGAGCGCGAGGTCGAGGGCGGCGACGGCACCACCCGCAAGGTCTGCCTGTGCCCCGAGCACGCGATCGCCTTGCGGGCCGCCCGCAAGTCCTACGCCGAGGCCGTGGACGAGCTGCTGGCGGGCGATGCCAAGTGACGACCGAGCTCGTGACCGCCCACGCGGGGACCAACCATGTCGGCTCCGAGGACGTCGGCGCCATGCAGGCGGCGACGCTCGGCGCCGGCCGCTACGCCGTGGAGCTTGGAGACAACCTCGCCGTCTCCATGGACGACGCCAACACCGTGCGCATCGGCACGGGCGGCTTCTTCCTCGACGGCCGATTCGTGCGCGTCTCGGAGGCCGAGACCGTCAAGGTCGCCAACGGCAGCCAGGGCGCGTACCGCAAGGACCTCGTGACGTACACCTACGAGCGCGACCCGTCCAGCGGCAACGTCGAGACGGGGACGTGGGGCGTGCTGCAGGGCACCGCCGCGGCAAAGGAGGCCGACGCCAGGGCCCCGGAGTTCGAGGCCGGCAACGTCCTGGACGGCGACCTCAAGGCCACCGTGGCCGTGGCCGAGGTCGACCTGGCGGGCCTCACGCCCACGGCGAGGCTCCTGCTGCCGAGCGTGGCGAGCCTCAAGTCCCTCGGGGATTCCGTATCCCACGTCGAGGTGGGCAACGAGAGCTCCATCTCCTTCACGCCGGTCGTCGACTGCGACGTCCTCGTCGTCTGCGCTGCGTCAGGCGTCTGGGGCTACGGCGGCGGCACCGTCACGCTGTCGGTTGACTGCGCCGCCCTGCCCGCCGCATCCAGGCACGTCGGCAAGTTCTCGGGCGGCAACACGGAGAGTCACCAGATCATCTGCTGGTCCGTTTTCCGTGGGGCCAAGGCGGGCGAGACGTACGGCTTCAGCCTGTCGAACGGCGAGGCCGGCATGATGGGCGACGCCGAGCGCACGGCGCTCTGCATGGCCGTGCACCTCTAGACGGGCGCGCCGGCACGCGGCTATCACGGGCAGACTATCAGGTAATTGCTTCTGACCGTCGCGTCGCTGCTGCCAGGGATGCCAACGAACAGGTTGCCGTCTTTCGTGAAGTACGTAGTGCAGGTCGCGCCAATGTTCAGGCTCCCAGCTCCACCGCTGGCATGCATTGCCGCGACGTAGTCGGTTTCCGGGGCGAACGGGCGGCCCACTATGGCGGCGTACTGCTCCCGCGAGAACAGGTTGACGCCGCCTTCGGCATGATTGAAGCGAATGACCTTGCTGCCGGTGAAGACCCTCG
>ERZ808240.1733-NODE-1733-length-26032-cov-3.816607_pt1 | contig 26032 bp, 20 predicted proteins | sample MGYA00521084_ERZ808240 | MGnify/ENA primary metagenome ERZ808240 (study PRJEB31516, sample SAMN03275571) | gut metagenome | biome: mammalia-associated habitat; material: feces | host: Papio cynocephalus | place: Kenya | collected 2012-08-06 ... | reverse complement strand
CGCCGTCAGTTGTCTTGAAGATAACAGTTCTTTCATCTGAAAAATAAGCACAGCCACAGAGGAAATACACTGTATTGTCATCAGTAGGGTCAATAGCCATTGCGTCAACACTGAGATAGCCTCTGTCTGCATCATTTATAAATGAAAGAAGCTGTTCCCATGATTCTGTCTCATAATTATATTTGTATGCTCCGCCAACGTCCGTACGTGCATACATTTCTTTCTGACCTGTAACTATACCTGAAACAAATCCGCCGCCGCCGATTTTTACTGTTCCCCAATCCATTGAATCTTCAATGGATTCAGCAGCATTTGCAGGAATTGTATTTACAGAGTTATAAATGCCGTAAACAGCAGAAAAAGAAATACAAACAGCAAGTGCTGATGATAATGCTCTGAGCTTGAAACTCATAAAAAATCACTCCTTAAATCAATATTTTATGGTAATTTAATGTTATCATATTTTTTAAAAAAAGTCAATCACATTTCAAAAAATACAGTTATTTTTCAGTTTCTGAACATTTTCCGGTATTCAGCAGGAGTCACTCCTGATTTGATTTTGAACTGTTTCGTAAAGTGTATATAATTATTGTAACCGCACTGAAAAGCAATATCATTAATATTAAAGCTTGTATGTATAAGAAGCATTTTTGCATATTCAATTCTGCTGTTTATCAAGTCCTGAATAAATGTGGTATTGAAATACTTTTTATAGAGATGCTGAAAATGTGATTTGCTCATTCTCACTTCACGGGAAATACTGTTAATAGTAATCTGTTCATACGGGTGACTGTGAATTTTATTTCTGATATTGGAGAGAATTTCAAAATAACTGTCGCATTTAACAGAACTTGCTGATTTTTTATGTATCTGATTGCTTATGCAGTTAAACATTAAAAGCATATATTGCTGTATGGAACTATTACTGTTGATATTAGGGGAATATTTTTCATAGGCTATGGATTTTATACAGAAACTCAGAAAACAGATATTATCCATATGAAAAGGAATTTCATATTTCAACCCAAGACTGAAAAAAGATTCTTCTTCGTTTTTTTCAAATTCAAAAAGAATCCAGTCGCTTGAAAAAGAATTTTCAGAAAGATACTGACAGAATTTTCTGTAATGATTTTTGAAAATAAGGACAGAATTTTCAGGAATTATAATATTTTTTCCGTTTACATTATTAAGTATTGCATCTTCTTTAAAAAGAATCAGAAGACTTTCAGTGCTTTTTTCAGGGAGATTTAAAAAGGAACAGGAATCCTGACAGCAATTGTAACCTATGCTGTTAATAATCATTTAAATATCTCCTTTCTGAACAAATTCTATCAGTTTTATTATATATCGTTTATACAGATTTGTCAATTATTGCTTAAAATCTTTTTATAACTGAATGTTTTGTGCATTATGATTAATAACAAACTGTATGCTTAAATACGATTTTAGTTATTTACTGGAATTTGCTATAATATATTGACGTTAAAAATATATTATGATATAATAACCTTTGACACATAAAAAATATTATGTGTTTATTCTATAAATATTTGCGGAGGTTAAAACTTTTCAATGGATAAAAAAGAACAATGTTACCTGAATGTAACTCTGAAAGATGAAGATGATGAAAAAGACAGCGTCATTATTTCCCTTTCAGGTATTTTCAGAAAATTAAAAAAATATTTTCTTGTATGGCTTGTGACTGCTGTCGTGTCAACTGTTCTGATAATAACAAGTTCAGCAGTCTTTTCTTCTGACCAGCATAAAGCTATGACTGCTCTTGTAAGTTTTACTTTTGACGGAATCGAAGAAGGTCTTGACCCTGTCGGAAATAAATTTGATGTCAATTCCCTTAAAAACCCTTTCGTAATAGAAAGTGCTCTTACAGAACTTGGATATTCTCTTGATGAACTTGAAGTAATCAGACAGGGAATTTCTATTGAAGGTATTATTCCTTCAAATGCTCTTGACAGAATCACTACATACAAAAGCGTATATGAAAATGCAACAAGCGGTGCTTTAAGTGCTGCTCAGGCTATGCTTGATGTAACTTATTATCCTACACAGTATAAAGTAAAATTCAACTATTCACAGACAACATTTGATAATGCTCAGGCTGTTGAAGTATTCAACACTGTTCTTGAATGTTATCGTGATTACTTCTTTGAAACATACGGATACAACAAGGCTCTCGGAAGTGCTGTTACAGTTCTTGATTATACAAAATATGATTATGCTGAAGCTGTTGATGTTTTCGATTCTACCCTTTCAACACTTAAAAGCTATGTTTCAAACCTTGCTGAAGAAGATACAACACGTTTCCGTTCATCAAGCACAGGATATACATTCTCAGACCTTTCAGAAGCTATAAAAACTATTCAGGAAATGGATTTAGACCGTATATCCTCATATGTTACTGTAAACAATGTCACAAAGGATAAGGATTCGCTTATCGACTACTATCAGTACAGAATTGATGCCCTTAACCGTGAAAAAGCTATTGCTTCTGAAAACCTTAAAACAATTTCAGATTCAATAAATACTTACCAGAAAGATACTATTATGGTTTTCGGAAACGGTACTGACAGCACTGATACTCAGGAAACAAAATTTTCAGAACAGTATGACAATCTCATAAAACAGAAAATTTCTGCACAGAATACTGTTTCAACTGCTACACAGAGAGTAAATTACTATAACCAGAGAATAAAGGCTCTTAAAGAAAAACCGGTAGGCTCTGATGCAAAGGTTGAAAAGGTTGAAGGATATTTTGATGATTTGAACGAAAAAGTAACAGAACTTATAGATAATATCAATACTACTGCTGATGAATATTATACTACTGTTGCTTTTGCAAATGCTTATAATGTTCTTGTTCCGGCAAGCACATCATCTGTTGTACATTCTGTCAAGAATATTATTGAAGATTCATCTACTGTAATATTTGTAATACAGGCTCTTATCGTGGTTGTATATATATGTCTTTCATTCTTCACAGCTCTTGCGGAAGAAAACAGAAAAAAAGCTTTAAAGAAATCTGAAGAAAAAGCAGAGGAAAAGCCTGAAGAAAAGGCTGAAATCAAATAAATAACAAAAACCCCTTAATGCAGTCGCATTAAGGGGCATTTTTTTATATTCAGCTCAGTTCTGATTTGAGTTCGTCTAAAGTCATCGAACCAAAAATAAATTCATAATCTCCGACATTATATTTTTCAGCATCTTCTTCTGAAATTTCAGAACCGTTTACGCATATTTTTATATATTTTCCTGCGGAATCTGTTTCATCATCATCGGGTATGCCATTTCCGTTTGAGTCATCAAAATTGAAAGTTTCTATTTCTGCAATAGTATCAAGAGTATGACTTTTTCCTATTTCCATATATGTTGTATAAACAATGAGTCCTGCGTAGTCACTGTTGCGATTGCGGAGATTGTTTTTTCTTGGAACATACTCATAACCTGTATTTCCCATAGCACCATAAGACCAGTGTTCCATCAAAGGATAAACCTTTCCTTCACTGTAAGTATAGAGACTTGTATAATATCCGTCACTTCCGGCAACAAGTTCGGGAATATCATCATCATCAAAATAAATCAGATTAAATTTACATTCTCCGTCATCAAGTGATTCTGCCATTTCAATATATGCTGTTTTGTAGTCTGAAGCCTGACTGACTGTTTCATTTTCGGATTCTGATGAAGAATCTGCTGTTTCATTTTTTTCTTCTTCTTTTGTTTCTGAAACGGAAGATGAAGTTTCATTTTCTGAAACAGTGCTTTCTTCTGTTGTTAGTTCTGATATGTTTACCGGTCTTGTTTCAGGATTTGTATATGAGTCAGTTTTGATTGTTGAAGTGGTTTCTGTTTTTAATTCTGAAGAAGCAGAAGTTTCTGCTGTTTGAGAGATTTGTGTAGTTGATTCAGAAGTTTCAGAAGAACTGATGTCATTTACAGAGGTTTCGTTTACTGAACCGCAGGCGGTCAGTGATGTCACAGCTAATAATATTGCTGTGACTTTTTCTGATATTTTGTATTTTTTCATTTTGTAAGTCACCTTTCATATTATAATAACTAAATTATAGTATACAGGTTATAATTTGTCAATATTGTTTCTGAATTTAAAACTGCTTTTCTGCACATATTATAATATATATCTTTATGAGGAGATTTATTTATGTATGATGTTATTATAATAGGTGCAGGAACAGCAGGTCTTTCATCAGCTATATATGTTCTTCGCTCCGGCAAAAGTGTTCTTCTTCTTGAAAAAAGCTATTACGGCGGTCAGAATGTCAATGCGACAGATATAGAAAATTATCCGGCAATAAAAAAAATATCCGGATATGATTTTGCTACTGCTCTTTATGAACAGGCTGTATCTCTTGGAGCTGATATTGAATATGAAAACGCAGTATCAATAGAAAACGGAGTCTATGAAAAAACTGTCTTTACAGAAAAAAACAGTTATAAATGCAGAAGCATTATAATAGCCACAGGTTTGCAGAAACGCAGACTGAATATTGAAAACGAAGAAAAATTTATGGGAAAAGGCGTATCCTATTGTGCTGTGTGTGACGGTGCTTTTTATAAGGGTAAGCCTGTTGCTGTTGCGGGCGGAGGAAATACTGCTCTTGAAGATGCTCTTTTACTCTCTGAATATTGCAGTAAGGTGTATATAATACACCGCCGAAAAGAGTTCAAGGGAGAAAAAATTCTTGCTGAAAAACTTACAAAACGTGAAAATATCTCATATATGCTTAACTGTACTATAACGGCTCTTAACGGTTCAGAAAGACTGGAATCAATATCTGTTATCAGCAATGACAGCAAAATACCGAATGATATAACAGTTTCGGGACTTTTTGTTGCAATAGGACAAGTTCCCGAAAATAAGGCTTTTTCCGATATTGTTGAACTTGATGAATATGGATATATAATAAGTGATGATTGCTGTACCTGTGCAGAAGGAATTTTTACAGCAGGTGACTGCCGTAAAAAAGATATAAAACAGCTTGCAACCGCTGTGGCTGACGGTGCGGTTGCCGGAATAAAAGCTTGTGAGTATATTAATAGAAAATAATAACATGTTGTTTTACCAATTGTATAATATCGATAATTTTAACTTTTTTTTTGTCGCCTTTTATTGAGGTTTGATGAAATTAATAGAAAAATTAAATATATAGTTGACATTGACTGCTGATATGGTTATAATAATATAAAGGTTGGATTTTTATTTTTTTGAGGGATAATTTGTTTATGGAAATGAGGTTGAAATCAAATGGAATTTAATTTGCAGAAAGGCAGTACTGTATCATTTTCGGGTTCAGTCGATAACTCCAAATATGAAATACTGTTGAAAAAGAAACCTTTCTATGATGCTGCTAAAAGAGTTTTTGATATTACAGCTTCTGTTACCGGACTCGTTGTACTGAGTGTTCCGATGGCTGTTATTTCTCTTGCTATATTTATCGATGACCCCGGCAGTCCTATATTTGTTCAGGAAAGAACCGGTATGAATGGGCAGAAATTCAAAATATATAAATTCAGAACTATGGTTAAAAATGCTGAAAAGCTCCGCAATAACAAGGAATTTGTAAACCAGAATCAATCAGACGGGCCTCTTTTTAAAATCAAAGATGATAAAAGAATACTTAAAAGCGGTAACGTTCTGAGAAAATTCAGTCTGGACGAACTTCCCCAGCTTTTAAATGTCCTTAAAGGAGATATGTCCGTTATAGGCCCTCGTCCTTTTATTCCTAAGGAACAGGACGAGCTTATTCCTGAACGACTTCTTGTCAAACCGGGTCTTTCCTGTTACTGGCAGATTCAGCATACGCCTGATATGCCGATTGAAGAACAGATGAAACTTGACCTTAAATACATACGTGAACGTTCTATGACTACTGATTTGAAACTTATCTGTAAAACATTCGGTGTAATTATTCATGGAAAAAACTGCTGATAAAGATAAACATAAAGGCGGACATTTTTAATGTCCGCCTTGTTTTTATATTATGTTCTTCAGAAATTTTACAAGCTTTTCAGATGCCTTTGTATTTGTTTTTTCAGAAGGGTGATAGTCCGCACATACACCGTCACTGAATGACTGAATATCAAATTCCATTGTATATACTTTATCGTCACCGGATTCTGATTTATAATCTGAAACAGCACTTTCTATTACAGGAAAGAGAGTTCCGCCCATAATTCCCATAGTGCATACTATTTTGGAATCAGGATTTTTTTCACGAATCTGCTTTAAAAAGTTTATATATTCAAGCTTGAAATCAGACTGCTTTTCTGAATCATTCTGACAGTAGCTTGAATCATTAGTTCCAAGATTCAAAACAATTATATCAGGCTTTCTGCTGAAATCCCATTCAATTTCATCGGGATTTTTTCCGTTCAGAAGTGAATAGTTTGAATGACCGATTTTATTGTAATATTTCGGGACAGTCATTTCAGAATTTATTTTTTCCGAAGTATATCCGGAAAGAACTCCATGTCCGCTGAAACTTACCATACTATAACCATATCCGAGAGCCTCGGCTGTTTTGAAGGCATATGTTTTTGTTATATCTTCAGTGGTTGTTGAATAACTATGGTCTTTGTTTTCATCATCAATACCATATCCGCATGTTATGGAGTCGCCTATAAATTCTATAAGACCGTTTTTTCTGACAGGTTCAGGAGTTCCGTCAAGTCTGATTTCCTTTATTGCAAAACTTGATGAAAGGGATTCCGAAAGCTTTACGATTTTTACATTATATTCTCCGGATACGCTGTTGCTGATTATATTGTAAGTCTTTTCAGGTTCATCAATCATATCATCAACAATGCGTTCACCGTTCACATATATTGCAATTCTCGCCTGATTATTCGGGTCATATTTATTAAGGCTTGTGGAATCTCCTGCAATCGTAACAGAAGCATATCTGCCTTTGAAATCAAATTCTGCTCCCGTTCCTGAAAGACTGCACCACAGCATATTATTATTCAGTTCGGTGCGTCCTGTTGAACATTCAAGCATTAAATCAGAATTAACTGGCAGATACCTCTGTAACAGTAGGGTCAAGGTTTGTAATTACATTTGAAAGATACTGCTGAATAAGGAGAGCATCATTTGCATTTACACCGTTGCCATGTGACTGAACATCGCATGCAATAAGAGCATCTTCAGAAAGCGGGTTCTTAGCAGAATCACTTACAAAGGCTGCAATTGCAACAGCATCAGCTATATCAACAACCTTGTCTCCGTTTGCATCACCCCATACTATATCAGGGTTTGTATCATCAGAAGTTGTTGTACCTGTACCTGTTATTGTAGTTGTGGTTGTAGTAGTTGTAGTTGTTGTGCCTGTTGTTGTAGTAGTTGTAGTTGTTGAAGGAGTCTTTTCTCCTATTATTCTTGCACCTGTAAATTCATAGTCACCGTCTGTATACCATACCTGTACATCAAGGCTTGTCATTGATTTTATTGTATCAACAAGAGTCTGAATTTCATCTTTATCTGTAACATCGCTTGAAACTCCGCCGACAGTATGACTTACAGCAGAAGGATTGTTGAAATCAACTTCAAAAGTTCCTGATGATTTTACATCATAGTTGTATGAAATCCAGTAACCGTCACTTCCGCCAATCCAGAAGCCTATACCGCCCATAACTGTATTGCAACCGCTTGCAAGCTTAACATCAATTTCAACCTTATCTCCGATAGGTCTGCTAAATACAATGGAAACGCCCTTTTCAGTTTTGTTTATAAGACCTACTCTGTCATCAGCCTCTGTCGGAGTAACATATTTTGTATTTTCATCGCCTGCATATTTTGCCATACCATCAATAATTGACTGATATTTTATTGTATTTGATGAACGATCAAGAAGTCCGAAATTTTCACCGTTTCCGGTAAATGCATTGTTATCCCACCAGCAGCATGTTATACCTCTTGCACGGGCAGCAGCAATATAATATGCAGCGTAGTTTGTACGTGCCTGAACGTTTTCATTCTTGTTTATAGCACCGAATTCATCGATGATTACAGGAATGTTCTTTGAGATAAAGCTGAGGTAAAGCTTATCCATAAGTGTATCAATATCACCGCCGGAAGTTTTTACATCAAATGTATCAACGCTCTGTGAATCACTTGGTGAAGCCATAGCGAAGAAATAAGGAATATATGCATGAGTTTCAAGCATGAGCTTGTTTTCAGCAGTATCAGAAGGCATCTTGAATACATCGCTTACAGCAGCATCGGCACTTGCACAGTATGCCGGAACCATAAGATAACGGTTTGCATTGTTTCCGCCTGATGCACGTACAACATCAACGAATTTCTGGTTCATTGCGTTGATACATTCCTGAGCCTCAATACATTCTGTTGCAGTTGAATTGAAGTTCCATTCATAAGCACTGCCTATAAGTCTTGGTTCGTTGAGTGATTCAAATACAAGATTTTCATTGTAATCTTTGAAACGGTCAGCAACCTGAGTCCATATATCCTCTACATATTTGAGTGACTGTTCAAGATACTGTTTTTCAGGATAGAAACCGAGAACCTTTCCGTCCTTGAGTTCGTTGTCGTGATGAATATTAAGGATTATGTGCATATCGTTTGAAACAGCATAATCAACAATTTCCTGAACTCTGTCGAGCCATTCCTTATCAATGTTGTTGTTTTCATCAACATGGTTATGCCATGATACAGGAATACGGACAGTTTCAAAACCGGAAGCCTTTATGCTGTCAATCATTTCCTTTGTAGTCTTTACACCGCACCATGAACTTTCAATATCGAGCTTGTTTGAATTGTAGCCGTCATCATCGATAGCATCAAGAGTGTTTCCGAGATTCCAGCCGAGTTTCATTCCGGCAGAAAACTTGAAACTGTCGAGGTCAGGAATATTTCTTGATTCAATATTAAGTTCAGGGATTGAAAATTCTCCCTCTGCATATGCCTGAGTTGATGATGTATTTGCATAAATTACTGATGCAAGAAACGGTACTGATGAAACTGTCATCATAGTGGCAGTAAGAAAACTAAAGATTCTCTTTTTAATCATAGTTTTAGTTATTATTCAGGGACTGAATAATATCCTCCTTCTCAAAATTTATATATATTTATAGTATCATCATTGACATGCAAAGTCAACAATAAAAGCAAAGGCGGAAAATTTTTTACGTTTTGTACAAGAGAGGATATATTCAGTTATGCACAATGACATTTTGAATTTTTATATATATTTTTTAAATATTAATATTGCGTAAATATATAAATTTAAAAAATTATTTTTATAACTGAAGCAGTTCAGATTTCAGTTTCGTAATAATTATAGCAGAAATTTAAAATTTTCTTGCAATAATCTGAATTATGTTGTATAATTAAAGCGTATTTTATTTTTTAAGGGGTTTTTTTATGTTATTGAAAGTATTTTTTGTTCTGGCAATGCTTTTGTCCTTTGCTGTATCAGTCTTATTTTTCTTTAATATCAAGGGAAAATTCAACAGTAAAGTACAAAGAAAATTTTTATGGTTTGCAACAGTTTTTATGTCCGTAATTGCTGTTACGGATATTTCCGGTCTGATTGATTTCGGTACATATCACAGTGCATTTGCATTTATGGGATTTGTTAATCTTTGTGAACTTATTCTGTATGCCTTATATGACAGGCATAAATTCAAATTCATTGAATTTTCTTCAAAAATTCTTGTAATTGCATCTGTTCTTGAACTTACTGTTTTTAATTTTCCTGCATATCATCTCTGGGGCGGAGGATATACAGAAAAAGAACTTGATATTGACAATGCTGTCATAGAATGCGGAATAAGAAATGATGACGGAAGTATAATTGTCGGTGACGGTGCAGAAATGGTTGTTACCTTTGAGGGAATAAATACTCAGGTAGGAACAGTAAAAGCTGATGTTCTTTTCAGAAAAGAAGATACAAAAGAGGCTAAGTTTATACTTGATATAAAGGATACTACTCAGACAGAAAATTACCGTTTTAATATCGCTAACAGCAGAATAGTTGAAAAGCGTGAAAAATCAAACACTATTATCTGTGATTTTTCAGGAGATGTAAGTGATATACGAGTAAAGCTTACTCCTGCAAATAACAGTGAAATTATCCTTAAAAGAGTATATATAAATACTGATGTTCCTTTTGATATATCTCTTGTAAGATTCTTTTTTATAACTCTTGTATCTGTTTTCATATACTCTGTTATGCATGAGAGCTTTATGAAGAAAAGTTTTTCAGACAACAGAAAATTTTGCCGTATCGCATCAGCTGTTGTTACCATTGCATGCTGTATTTCAGCATTTTCTGTCCTTGATTACAAGCTTGGCGATAAAAGCTGGTCTGATGAATTTAAACAGAAAACAGGAAATCAGATGACTCAGGAGCTTGTTGATGCCTTTGAAAACGGTCAGGTAAATCTTCTTGCTCAACCTTCTGAAGAACTAAATGCACTTGAAAATCCTTATGACAGAAATGCAAGAGAATCAAGCGGTGCATATGCTTTATGGGACCATGTTTATTATGGCAATAACTACTATTCATATTATGGAATAGCTCCTGTTGTACTTTTCTTCCTGCCATATCACAAACTTACAGGATACTACTGTCCCGATTCGCTTGCAGTTCTTGTATTTGCATTAATCGGAATAGCAGGTCTTACAAAGCTGTTTTCAAGTTTTATAAAAAAGTGGTTTCCTGATACTGAAACAGGAATATATATTACATGCCTTATTTTAATTCAGACTTTAAGCGGAGTATGGTTCAGTATAGGACGTGTATGGTTCTATGAAACGGCTATGGCTGCCGGATTTGCATTTTTAAGCTGGGGAGTTCATTTCCTTTTTGAATCAAATATCATGGGAAAAGAAAAAATAATCCTTTCAAAAGCCTTTTTAGCATCACTGTTTTCAGCAACAGCAGTTCTTTGCAGACCTACCCTTGCACTTTACTGTGTGTGCATAGCAGTATTTATGCTTATGGCATTTAAGAAATCAGGTGAAAATACTAAAAAACGTCTGATTTATCTTGCATATGCATTTGTACCTATGGTATGCCTCGGAATTGTCCAGATGATTTACAACTATGCAAGATTCGGTTCACCTCTGGATTTCGGAATACAGTATTCACTCACTATCAACGATTTCACAAAATCACAGTATCACACAGATTTCGTGCTTGTTGCATGGTTCAACTATCTTTTCAATATTCCGTCATTCTCCGCATCATATCCGTTTATAAGCACACATTTCCAGACACTTGATACAAACGGATTTTTCTACGAGGACACTCTTTCAACGGCAAATACATCAGGATTGCTTTTCCTTGCACTTCCGATGTTTGCATATATGCTTTCAGGAAAAGCCTTTAAAAAACTTCCTGACAGACAGTCAAAAATAAATTCCCTTGCATATATTGCAGTTCCATGTGTTTTAATTCCTGTTGTGATTATTGCATCAGTATGGGAAAGCGGATATGCTGTAAGATATATGCTTGATTTCTCATGGGAAATGATTATAGGTTCACTTGCAATTATATTCTTCCTTATGAGAAAAACTGAAAATATCACTATTAAAAAACTTGTAAAAGCATTTTTATGTTTTTCAATGGTATGGGCATTAATTGTAGGCGGAGTTCAGTCAGTAAATCAGATGTTCAGATACGCTGAATATCATTATGATTACCCTGAAATCGCATACAGCCTTGAACAGATATTTGCTTTCTGGAGATAAAAAAATCATAAAAATAAAACGGGCATTACGCCCGTTTTTTTATTTTATACAGTCAAAAAGTTTTCGGTCAAGCCTTTTTCAAAAGGCTTGCAGGGGTTCGGGGACAGAGTCCCCGAAAAGAATAATTAACCCATTACAACTTCAACAGTATGTGTCTTTCCGTCGCTGAATGATGGAACTACATTTCCTTCAATAGCGTTTCCGTCAACAGTAACACTCTTTACACCCTTGCAGATGTGGTCAGGGTTCTTTACTGTAATATCATAAACAGCATCACGGAACTTTCTTGTAGCAGTGAAACCGTCCCACTCGTGAGGAATTGACGGGTCAATCTTAAGGCCGTCCCAGTCAGCAGATATACCGAGAATATACTGTGAAACAGCAACGAAGTTCCAGGCAGCAGTACCTGTGAGCCATGAGTTCTTAGCTTCACCATGTCTCTTAGCGTCCTTACCTGCAATCATCTGAGCATATACATAAGGTTCAGTTCTGTGGAGGTCAGAATACTTTTCTTCTCTGTAAGCCGGAGCAATCTTTGAATAGTATTCAAAAGCCTTGTCGCCGAGACCTGCATAAGCAGCAGCACAGATAATCCATGCATTGTTGTGGCAGAAAATACCTGCATTTTCCTTATATCCGCCCGGATATGTTGAGATTTCACCATATTCGATATAATACTTTGTGAATGCTGGATTGTTAAGTACAAGACCATGTTCAGTGTTGAGATATTTGTCAACGCTTTCGAGAGCCTTTACAGGAGCGTTCTGTTCCTTACCAACATCAGACATAACCATAAAGCCCTGTGGTTCGATGAAGATTTTACCTTCTTCACATTCCTTTGAACCCATTTTCTTTCCGAAATCATCATAAGCACGAATGAACCATTCGCCGTCCCAGCCGTACTTCATGATATTGTCTTTCATCTTGTCGATTTCAGCCTGAGCCTTTTCAGCACCTTCAGTATCACCCTTATATTTGCAGAGTTCAACGTAAGCAGGGCCTGCATATGTAAAGAGACCGGCAACCATAAGTGATTCAGCAATCTTGCTGTACTTGTCCTCGCCATATTTTGGTGAAGTTGAAGTCTGGAATGATTCACCCGGTTCGCTTGAGAAACAGCTGAGGTTGATACAGTCGTTCCAGTCAGCACGCATTGCAAGCGGAAGTCCATGAGGGCCTACGTTTGTGCATACACGATAGAAGCTCTGTTTGAGGTGGTGCATCATAGGCTGAGCCTTTGATTCATCATTATCATAAGGAACCATTTCATCAAGAATACCATAATCGCCTGATTCCTTGATGTATGCTGCAACTGAAAGAATCATCCAAAGCGGGTCATCTGAGAAGTCACCGCCGATTTCGTCGTTACCCTTCTTTGTGAGTGGCTGATACTGGTGATAGCAACCGCCGTCCTCAAACTGAGTTGAAGCGAGGTCGATAAGACGTTCTCTTGCTCTGTCAGGAATCTGATGAACAAATCCGAGTAAGTCCTGATTTGAGTCTCTGAATCCCATACCACGTCCGATACCGCTTTCAAAATATGAAGCAGAACGTGACATATTGAATGTAACCATACACTGATACTGATTCCAGATATTAACCATACGGTTCATCTTGTCATCAGGAGTATTTACAGTATACTTTGAAAGGAGGTCGTCCCACATCTTCTTGTTAGCTTCAAAAGCAGCATCAACCTTTTCAGTAGTGTTGAACTGTTCAATCATTTCATAAGCCTTTGACTTGTTCATAGAACCATCAGCATTGAACTTCTGGTCAACAGGATTTTCAACATATCCGAGAATGAAGATATAATCCTTTGATTCGCCAGGCTTGAGAGTAACTTCAATTGAGTGTGAAGCAATAGGAGACCAGCCGTCAGCGTCAGTATTTGTTGACTTTCCTGCAACAACTGCCTGAGGACTTTCAAAGCCGTTGTAAAGTCCCATGAAAGCTTCCTTATCAGCATCATAGCCTGCAATTTCAGTATTTACAGTATAGAAAGCGTAGTGGTTACGTCTTTCCTTGTATTCTGTCTTATGGAAAAGTGTAGAACCTTCAACTTCAACTTCACCTGTATTGAAGTTTCTCTGGAAGTTTGTTGAGTCGTCCTGAGCGTTCCAGAGACACCATTCGATGAATGAAAAAAGCTTGAAAGTCTTTGTTTCAGAACTGCTGTTTGTAAGAGTCATTTTCTGAATTTCGCCGTTGTAATCCTTAGGAACGAAGAAAGTAACCTTAGCAGTAATATCATTTTTCTTGCCCTTGATGATAGTGTAGCCCATACCATGACGGCATTCATATTCATCAAGTTCAGTTTTAGCAGGAGACCAGCCCGGAGACCAGATAGTACCATTATCATTTATGTAGAAATAACGACCGCCCATATCAACAGGGATATTGTTGTAACGGTAACGTGTAATTCTTCTGAGACGAGCGTCTTTATAGAAGTGATAACCGCCGGCAGTATTGGAAATCAGAGAGAAGAAAGCCTGAGTACCAAGATAGTTAATCCATGGATATGGTGTTTTAGGGGAATTGATAACGTATTCTTTGTTAGCGTCATCGAAAAATCCGAATTTCTTCATAGAAAAATACTCCTTTAAATAGAAATTTACATCACGGGCAGACCCGCATTAAAAACATTATATCATAATATTATAATTATTACAAGATATTTTGGTGTAATTTTTTTTTTTGATAATTTATGCACCTTTCACAAAAATCAAAGTGCAGTAAAGAACTTCTGATAAGTACAGAAAGTTTCGTTTGGCTTTACTTCGCAGTAACCGCTTACATCAGCCGGAAGTGAAAGATTAGGAGCGTCAATCATAGCAGTCATAGGTTCGGGGCAGAAATAGCCGTTGAATCCTCTGTCATTCCAGATAATCCAGAATTTATATTCATCTGAAACCTCATAGCAGATTTTCTTTCCTGTTGAAATATCTTCAGCAATAACACCATGGAACTTTTCGCCGTTAAGTTCAGTATAACCGCCGAAATACATATCATTGTCAACGTTTACAAGTACAGGTTTCTTTCCTGTTCTGTATTCAAGGTCATAATCAGTAGGTTCAAGAAGATTTTCAGTAGGCAGACAGCGTTCATTGAGTTCGCATTTCTTTCCGACAGGAACAGTAAGACGTATATCCTCCTGTTTAGAACCGGATACAAAAGGAGAATTGATTGTTGTATGTGAGGCAAGTGACATAGGCATAGCCTTATCTGAGAGGTTTGTAAAGCTTATATCCTGTCTGAGACCGTTTTCAGAAAGCGTGAAAGTGTATTCAGCAAGGAATTTTATCGGGAGATACTGGAAAAACTCATCTTTTTCATCAAAAAGGTATCTCGTTTTAACCCATGCACATTTTTCGTCAGCATTATGTTCAACAACTTCATGAACACGCTTATGAATAAATCCATGAATGTGGTTGTTGTAAGGAGCTTTTTCATTTACAGGAAGATTATATACTGCATCAGATGTCTTTAAAATTCCGTCAGCAAATCTGTTCGGGAGATAGAGTGTAGGAAGTCCCCATACTTCAGCAGACTGTCTTATAACATCAGCAGAATTTTCCTCATTGAATCTGAAAAATTCGATATTGTTCTTATCGTCATGAAGTCTTATAACGTTTGAGCCTATTCCGTAGGCAACAAGTGCGGTATAACCGCCGGCACAAAGCTTAACGCAGTCTGCACCATTAAAATTAATAATTGAGGAAGTGTTCATTTTTATCAATCCTTTCATAAAGATATATATTTATAAAAGAACCTTTTATGCATCGGTTCTTTCATCAAGGTCACAGTAATCAGTATAAGGGGAAATTGATTTATATGCCGGTCTGATAATCTTGTTGGAATTTATGATTTCTTCCATACGGTGAGCAGACCAGCCTGCAATTCTCGCAATTGCAAAAATCGGAGTAAAGAGTTCATAAGGCAGACCTAACATTCTGTAAACAAAACCGCTGTAAAAATCAACATTTGCACATACGCCTTTATAAATACGTCTTTCTTCTGAAATAACCTGAGTTGCAAGGCGTTCAACAGTTGAATAGAGTCTGAATTCCTTTTCGGTACCCTTTTCAACAGAAAGTTTTTCAACAAATGATTTGAAAACTTTTGCTCTCGGGTCAGAAGATGAATAAACAGCATGTCCCATTCCGTATATAAGACCTGCTTTATCGAAAGCTTCCTTATGGAGAAGTTTACGGAGATATGTTTTGATTTCTTCTTCATCTTCCCAGTTTTTAAGATTCTTTTTCATGTCGTCAAACATCATAACAACCTTGATATTTGCACCGCCATGTTTCGGGCCTTTAAGAGAACCAAGTGCAGCGGCTATTGCAGAATATGTGTCTGTTCCGGAAGAAGTTACAACGTGAACGGTAAATGACGAATTGTTACCGCCTCCATGTTCTGCATGAAGTACAAGTGCAAGGTCAAGAATACGAGCTTCAAGTTCAGTATATTTGCTGTCCTGACGGAGCATGTAGAGAATATTTTCAGCAATTGACAAATCAGGATTAGGCTGATGTATAAAAAGGCTCTGACCGTTTTTATAGTAGTTGTATGCCTGATAGCCGTATACTGAAAGTACCGGAAATAAGGTTATAAGTTCAATACACTGACGGAGAACGTTAGGTATTGAAGTATTGTCGGCATTATCATCATATGAATAGAGAGCAAGAACAGATTTTGCAAGAGTATTCATCATATTTTCGCTCGGAGCTTTCATAATTACATCACGGGTAAAAGATGTCGGAAGAACTCTGAAATCTGCAAGAAGTTTTTTGAAGTCCTCAAGCTGATGACGTGAGGGAAGTTTTCCGAAAAGGAGTATATATATTGTTTCCTCAAAACCAAAGCGTTTTTCTTTTATAAAACCGCTTACAATATCCTCAACATTTATACCTCTGTAATAAAGAGAACCGTCACAGTGAACTGTTTCACCGTTGACTTCTTTTGTTGCTTTAATAGTGCTTATGTTTGTAAGACCTGCAACAACACCGTTTCCGTTAATATCACGCAAACCTCTTTTGACATCGAATTTTGAATACAAATCAGGGTTTATAACGGAATTGTTTACACATTCTTCCGAAAGCTCATTTATGAGCGGAGTAATCTTTGAAAAGCTGTAATCTGACATCTTGTCATCATTCCTTTCTTTTTATATATTTTTTTCTTTGATAAAATTTATATAATAATAATTATAAACCACATGTAAAAAAAAGTCAAGCACATAAAAAAATAATCAGTTTATATTACCAGTGTATTAATTTTTAATTTTAAAATCAAAATATAATTACTCCAATCTGCATTTATATTTTTAATATTATGTGCAATCATCAAAAAGATAAAAAAATCGCCCTGCATAATACAGAGCGATTATAAAGTACTTTAGAAATAACGTAATACAGCCAAATAATTGGTATCTGATTATCTCTTTGAGAACTGAGGAGCACGACGAGCTGCCTTGAGACCGTATTTCTTTCTTTCCTTCATACGTGGGTCACGAGTGAGGAAACCAGCCTTTTTAAGTTCCGGACGGAGTTCAGCATTGTATTCAAGAAGTGCTCTTGAAAGACCATGTCTGATAGCACCAGCCTGTCCTGTAACACCGCCGCCACATACTGTGCAAACGATGTCAAATTTGTCAAGATTATCAGTAAGAGCGAGAGGCTGACGAACTATAAGCTTGAGAGTTTCAAGGCCAAAATAGTTATCAATATCTCTGCCGTTGATAGTAACATTACCGTTTCCGGGATAGAGTCTTACTCTTGCTACGGAGTGCTTTCTTCTGCCTGTTCCGTAAAAATATTTTACCTTTGATTCGTACATTTTAAGATAGCCCTCCTTATATTATAATTCATAAGCAACAGGCTTCTGACCTGCGTGCTTGTGTTCTGAACCCTTATAGGTTCTGAGTCTCTTAAGCTGTTCTCTGCCCTGAGTTGTGTTAGGGAGCATACCGTTTACAGCAATCATCATAGCCTTATCAGCTTCGTTAGCCATCATATCCTTGTATGACTTGGATTTAAGACCGCCAATCCAGCCTGTGTGCCAGTAGAACTTCTTGTTTTCGAGTTTCTTTCCTGTAAGGATAGCCTTATCACAATTAATGATTATAACATGGTCACCGCAATCAACATGAGGAATATAAGTAGGCTTATGCTTGCCTCTGAGGATATGAGCAGCCTTTGCAGCAACACGTCCGAGTGGCTTGCCTTCAGCGTCTATTATATACCATTTACGGCTTACTTCGTTTGCCTTTGGCATAGTAGTTGACATAGTTTAAAACCTCCGTATAAAAATATTCTGTCAAGCGGAAATCCGCCTGAAATCCGAATTTCCTGACAATGCAAGAGTTATTATAGCATATACTTTTTAAGATGTCAAGAAAAAAATTACGGATTTTTTAATTTATATCCCGTTAACGCTCTTTATCTCTCCTTTTTTCTCTTATTCTCTCACTTTCTCAGCTTTCATTTCAAAAAAGAGGACTGTTTAAAAACAGTCCCCTGATTATAATTTTATTCCAGACTTTCAAGACTTCCTGAAATATACTGCTGAATCATAAGAGCATCATTTGCGGTCAGACCGTCACCGGAATTATAAACATCACCATTTATAATTTTTTGGTCTGAGTTGAATTTATTTTCTTCGGAATTGCCTACAAAAGCAGTTATTGCAACTACATCAGATATATCAACTTCTCCGTCACCGTTTACATCGCCTTTTATAGATGCTGTATAGAGATTTTCAATTGATTTTCCTGCCCCTAAGTAATCATTATTCATTGATGTAGCAACTATAAAACTGGGTTTTGCTGATTTTATATTAGTATCATCAATGACAGATTTCAGAACACCAAATTTATTTATATCTTTATTTTTGACAAAATCAAAACATTCAAGATTTTCATTCCATTTGAGAGAAGGATATTTTGTTTCAAATTCTTCGTTAGTCAAATCACTGTCAATATATACTCCGGAAACACTACACAATGTATTTTCAGCAATTGCGTTACGATAATCAATTGAAACAACATTTTCATATTTATTCATAGCACTTAAAATATTTTCACTTTTGCAAGGTGAAAACATATCAATCATATACATATTTTCATCAATTTGCATAAATCTGCCACTTACACTGATATTTCCTAATTCTGCTGATATTTTTTCAAAAACATCTTCTTGACTCAAAGAAGTTTCTTTTTTTACTGTAACACAAAGTTCTTTTGATTCAGCATACTGACAGCAAGAACCTTCAGAATTTAAAATCATAATCATTTTCTGATTATTTCCGTTGTCATATGGAAAAACAAGAATATCATCAGGCGAAAAAGAATTTTCAACATCTTCGAGAGTTTCCAGTTTATTTGCAAACAAAGCTTTTGCTGAAGAAATCACTGGGACATTTGAAACAGCTGTGATTGTAAAAGCTGACAACAAAGCTAAAATTCTGCTTTTTTTCATAAAAATCAACCTCCTCATTTTGATAAAGGATTAGAATAATAAAATTTTAATAAATCAGATGTTATTTTTACTCCATAATTCGTATAGCTTTCACAAGCATTTATAGCAATAGCAGTTTTATATTTTCTACCAAAATAATTTCTTTCTACATATACAGGACCTCCGCTATCTCCAGAAACCATATCTGCATTATAGTTAAGTATATAGTCATCACAACCATTAGAAATAATATTACCACTTGCTTTATATCTTGCTCCCCATTCCAATTTATTATCATTATCAAAATCATATTGCGGATAACCAGAAACAGTTACAACAGAATTTTTATTTATAAATGAATTTGTAGCTACACCAAGATTAAAATGTTCATATTTGCTTAAATCATTTTCAACATTAATCATTGCATAATCACAATTATAAAGCTCATCTTCGTTGTAATCATCACCAAATCTAAATTTTTCAGTTATATGTGCATACTTAGGAGTAATAACTTCCAATTCATTTCCGTTAGTATCAGTAATCTTAATTTTAAAATCTATAAAACTTTTAGTTGATATATCATAAACACAATGTGCAGCAGTAGCAATAGTATGATTATCAATAATGAATCCTGTTCCTCCTGGACCAGAAATTTGAACAACAGCAGTATCACTATCCTGAACAAAATTATTATCACCAATAACCGCATAAGTACTTAAACTATTTGCTTCATTATCAATTCTTAACGAATAATAAGTACAAGATTTTAAGTTTTGATCACTATAATTATGACGTGCATAAGATATTATGCTTGCATTTACAGCATTTGTCATACTTGGCAAACAATAAACCACAGAAAGCATAACCATAAGCAAGCTTAAAACAAAAGCTATTGCTGTTTTTCTCATAGTTTTTAAATTCATTGTTAACTCTCCTTTATTAATTAATAATCATTTCCTGATAAATAATTTTGTACAGCAACAGCATCATAAGCATCAATAATTAAATCGCCATTAAAATCCATTGCATCAATATTAGATACTGAATATCCTCCTCTAAGATAACCAGTAATAAATACAGAATCCGCAATATCAATTACACCATCACCATTTGGGTCTGTTCTATGTGTGTTTTTAGCAAATACTTCATTCATTGGAAATATTGCCATTGATGCAAACACAGAACAGAAAATTAAAGATTTAAAAAGTTTCTTCATGTTTAACACATCCTTTTAAAATTTGAGTTTACATAATTTTTATTTATGTTGATATTATTATATCACAATATTTTACAAAAGTCTATAGGCAATATAGATAATCTTTTTATCCTTTTTATGTGAATTATTCCAATATTTAACAGTAAAGAATTAAAAAAGCAGGCATTTTATTGCCTGCTTTTCGATATTTTATTTATCATTCTTTGAAAAGAGTATTCTTATGGAATTAAGAACAAGAAGCATAGCCGTTCCTGAATCTGCAAAAACTGCAAACCACATATTTGCAATTCCGAAAAGTCCGAGAACAAGAACTGCAAGTTTTATTGCAAGTGCAAAAATTATATTCTGCTTTGTAATAACAGCCGTCTTGTCTGCAATTTCCTTTGCGATAACAGCAGACTGCAAATCAGACTTCATAAATATAACATCAGCCGATTCAACAGCAAGGTCAGAACCACTCTGCATAGCTCCGCCGACATCAGCACCGGCAAGAACAGGAGCATCATTTATTCCGTCACCTATAAACATTACATTTCCGTAATTCTTTCTGATTTCCTGAACCTTTTCAAGCTTTTCAGCCGGAAGAAGTTCACTGTATACCTTATCAATTCCGACCTTTTCAGCAGTAATTTTTCCGTTCTGAGCCTTGTCGCCTGTGAGCATAAATGTCTTTATTCCCATATCCCTGAAATTCTTTACAGCCTGTGCGGAATTTTCCTTTATGCTGTCTGATACAAGTATATATCCGCAAAGTTTTCCGTTATATGCAGTATATACCACACTTCCGAAATTTTCGGGCTTTATGTCAACGGATATTCCATACTTGTTCATAAGTTTTTCATTTCCGCAGAGAATATTTCCTGCCTTGATTCCCATTCCCACAATTTCTTCAGCCTCTCCGACATCTGAAAGAGGTATGTTATTTTCATGACAGTAATTTGAAATACTTACTGCAACAGGGTGTGTTGACATGCTTTCAACACTTCCGCAGAGTGCAAGGAGCTGTTTTTCTGAAATTTCACCGCAGGATTTACATTCTGTAACAGTAAATACACCTTTTGTAACTGTTCCTGTTTTATCAAATGCAACAGCTTTTACCTTGTTGAGCATTTCAAGAGAATTTCCGCCTTTAAAAAGTATACCGTTTCTTGATGCTCTGCCTATTCCGGAAAAATATGCAAGCGGTACACTTAAAACCAATGCACATGGACAGCTTATTACTAAAAATGTAAGAGCTGTATATACCCAGTAACTCCAGTTACCTGTAATCAATGACGGTACAATTGCTGTAATAACTGCAAGTACTATTACAACAGGAGTATAAACCTTTGAAAAACGTGTTATAAATCTGTCAATTTTAGGTTTTGAATCAGTAGCATTTTCAATAGCTTCTGCAATTTTTGAAAGCATTGAATTTTCAGCTGTCTGAGTAGCTTCAATTTCAACAGCGGATTTCATATTTATATATCCTGATACAACATTGTCTCCGGCTTTAACTGATATCGGTACAGGTTCGCCGTTTATTGCAGATGTATCAAAAAGTGTTTCACCTGATTTGATTATTCCGTCAACAGAAATTCTTTCACCGGCTTTTACTCTTATAATATCACCGATTTTTATTTCATCAGTATCAACGCTGACAAATTCACCGTTTCTCAGAACTTCGGATTTTTCAACTTTAAGGTCAACGGCTGATGAAATTTCCTTACGGCTTTTCTCAACTGCATAATGTTCAAAAATACTTCCTATATTAAAGAACAATACAACTCCGACAGCCTCTGAATATTCACCAAGACATATTGCACCGACTGTTGCAACAGTCATAAGAAAGTTTTCATCAAAAAGATTTCCTCTGAATATATTTTTAAATGCAGATATTATTATCTTATATCCAAGAACAACATATGATGCAAGGTAGAGAATTGTTGAAAAAATTTCATTGCTTAAAGCATGGTGAGCTATAAATGCACATACAAACAGAACAATTCCAATAACAAGAGGAACTATGCCTGCCTGTTCATCGTGGTGATGATGAGATTCGTCATGTTCATGTTCGTGTTCTTCATGCTCTGCTGAAATTATAACACCGTTTTCGATTCGGTCACATATATCCTGCATTGCCTTTTCAGTATCAGGAGTTATATTTCCTGTTACCTTTAATCTCCTCTGAGGGAAATTAAGAACAGCATTTTCAACGTCATCAAGACCATTTATAGCTTCTTCAATTTTTCCTCCGCAGTGAGCACATTCAAGATTTTCTACTATATAAACTTTCTGAACAGAAGATACTTTATTTTCAGGTGAAATTATAACACCGTTTTCAATTCGGTCACATATATCCTGCATTGCCTTTTCAGTATCAGGAGTTATATTTCCTGTTACCTTTAATCTCCTCTGAGGGAAATTAAGAACAGCATTTTCAACATCACTAAGAGCATTAATAGCTTCTTCAATTTTTCCTCCGCAGTGAGCACATTCAAGATTTTCTACTGCATAAACCTTTTTCATAAAAACCGCCCTTTCATATGAATATTTGTTCATATGTTTATGATATCATACTTTCATACGTTTGTCAATACCTTTTCTGAAATTTTTTCAAAAAAAATCCGGACATTAAAATCTGTCCGGATTTTCTGATTATTCTGAAAGAATTTTTTCTATTTCTGATATTTCATCATCGCTGAATAAAAGATGCTTTATACTTTCAGCATTTTCTTTTATCTGTGAAGGACGGCTTGCACCTATGAGAACAGTTGTAACATTCTTGTTGTGAAGAACCCACGACAATGCCATTTGTGCAAGAGTCTGTCCTCTTGAAACTGCAATATTATTAAGAGCCTTTATTTTTAAAATCAGCTTTTCATCAATCATATTGCCTATATCTGTATCATTTCTGCCTATTCTGGAATCCTTTGGAATACCGTTTATATATTTTCCTGTAAGCATACCCTGATACAATGGAGAAAAAACTGATATTCCGACACCGTTTTCAGATGCCCACTCATCAAGTCCGTCATTTTCAATCCACCTGTTAAGCATAGAATATGACGGCTGATTTATTATAAACGGCGTTTTCAGTTCACGGAATATTTTTGTAATTTCTTCGGACTGCTTTTTATTATAGTTTGAAATGCCGACATACAAGGCTTTTCCCTGTTTTACTGCATTGTCAAGGGCAAGTGCAGTTTCTTCAACAGGAGTGTAAGGGTCAGGAACATGGTGATAGAATATATCAACATATTCAAGGTTCATTCTTTTAAGACTCTGGTCAAGAGATGCTGTGAGATATTTTCTTGAACCGTTTCTGTCACCATAAACGCCCTCCCACATTTCATAACCTGCTTTTGTGGATATACATATCTCATCACGGTATTTTTTCATACCGTTATCAAGAACACGTCCGAAATTTTCCTCTGCACTCCCGTTAGGATTTCCGTAATTGTTTGCAAGGTCAAAATGAACTATTCCGAGGTCAAAAGCAGTATGAACCATTTCTTCAATATTTGAAAATGAATTTTCATATCCGAAATTTTTCCAGAATCCAAGGGATATTGCAGAAAGTTTCAATCCGCTTTTACCGCATCTGTTGTAAATCATATTTTCATAGCGTTTTTCATTTGGGATATACATTACTTTTTCTCCTTGCTGAACACTGGTCTGAACAATTTTGAAGGTCTGTGGCCTGCACCTGCTTCTATTTCTCCTGTTTCCTGAACATACGGTGATATTTTACGGCGGAAATTTGCCATAAGCAGTGGTGTATCAAGTATTGATTCATAAACCTGCTGGAGCTGTGTAAGCGTAAAGGATTCAGGAAGAAGTCTGAAAGCCGGATAAGGATAAACAAGACTGTTTCTTAACTGAATAATTGCCCTTGCTATTATTTCCGCATGGTCAAAAGCTATGCAATTATTTTCGATAGTTTCAATTTTTACTGCCTCATTATAAAGTTCAGTATTTCCGGAAACATGAAAAACTACCCTGTAATATTTTCCCTCATCGGAAAAAAGTTCAAGAATACTTTCTTCACCATAAGTAAATTTAACATCATACCATGAGGCATTTTCTTCTGTCAGAACAGTCTGACTGCTTTCAACAAGTGTCCAGTAAGCACATGATATAATCCAGCCTCTCGGGTCACGTCCCATTGCAGAAGAATTATATAAAAGCGATATGGGAACATCTTTAACACCTGTTTTCTCATAAAGCTTGCGTTTTGCAGTCTGTTCGATTGTTTCAGTTCTTACAGTAAATCCACCTGGGAGCGAAAGAAAATCCTTATAAGGTTCGTCCTTTCTTTTTATCATAAGCACAGAAAATTTCATTTCAGACAAATGGCGGTAACTTTCACTTGGATTTTTTCTTATTGTAAATACAGCAATATCTGTTGCAACTGATGGTCTGTCATAATCATCTATATTATAATTCTCTGGTAAGTTTATCAAAATATATCACCTCTACGATATTATCCTATAAAGGATAGCAAATGTCAAGCAAATATATGATTTTTTGTATATTTTGAATAGTTATTATATTGTAAATTAGTGATTAGTTACAAAAATATAAAATATGCTTGACAAACAGCGATATTTATATTATAATGATAATATCAAAAAGATATTATTAAGAAGGCGATTAAGATGAACAGTAAAGAAATCCTCAAATGCCGTTCCTGCACTGAGCTTTTTCCCGATAATCCGCAGGAAGCAGAAAAAATCTATATTTCACTTATGAAAAGATTTCACCCCGATATATGTTCTGAACCTTTCTGTAATGAAGTATCTGCTCTGGTCAACAACCTTTATCACAGATTCAAAGCTGAAATAAAATATTCCTGTCACACTGACTACGATTTCAGATATATACGGGAATATGAACGTGAGGACGGAAAAATTTACTTTTCAGATGATTATGTTTATTTCATTCCTGAAAGCGAACTTAATGATATTATGTATCCTGCTTTTAAATCCCTTACAGCAGGAATAAATCCGAAAGTTCTTGAACAGGCTGAAACATTTTTGCCAAAGCCGGAATTTAATAATAATTTTTTAAGAATGAAAACCGAAAAGGGAGAATTTCCGCTTGATGAAGTTCTGGATTTTTTCGGAAAAGATATTGACCCACGCCACTGTGCATGGATTATAAGCCGTCTGCTCGGAATGTGCTGTTTTGCGGAACTGGGCGGAATTGTATGGAACTGTCTTTCATCTGACAATCTGCTTATCAATCCTGAAATGCACACTCTGCGGATAATCGGTGGCTGGTGGTTTTCAGCAAAGGAGGGTGCAAAGATGACGGGAGTGCAAAGCGAAATATATAATATTATGCCTCCCTCCTGCCGTACGGACGGAATAGCCCGTTCAATCACTGACCTTGAATGTGTAAAGGCAATATGCAGAAAAATTTTTCCGAAAAATTCGCCTGCACCTATGCTCGAATTTGCAGAAAAATCCTGTATGTCAGATTCATTCAGTGAAATGGAATACTGGGAAAAGACAATCATAAAATCTTTCGGAGGAAGATTTTTCACCGAAATGAAAATTTGTATCAAAGATATTTATAACTGATTTTTAAGGAGGAATTTTTTATGGGTTGCGGAAGCTGGAGTTCAAA
>ERZ808240.1732-NODE-1732-length-26032-cov-40.064249_pt1 | contig 26032 bp, 25 predicted proteins | sample MGYA00521084_ERZ808240 | MGnify/ENA primary metagenome ERZ808240 (study PRJEB31516, sample SAMN03275571) | gut metagenome | biome: mammalia-associated habitat; material: feces | host: Papio cynocephalus | place: Kenya | collected 2012-08-06 ... | reverse complement strand
AACAAGTTCACCGCTATAGGTTGTGGTTTGATGTAGGAATCAAAAGATATACAACCCAAACCATTTGTACTATAGTCTCCAGGGGTTGTGGTTTGATGTAGGAATCAAAAGATATACAACGTTGGGCGAAATGTTTATGATTTATGCCAAGTTGTGGTTTGATGTAGGAATCAAAAGATATACAACTTGAATATATTAGTAAAAGCTTAGTCTGAGTTGTGGTTTGATGTAGGAATCAAAAGATATACAACTATTTGCTTTTATTTTTTATAGATTACAAGTTGTGGTTTGATGTAGGAATCAAAAGATATACAACAAATGGCTTTCATAATTAATAAGTAAATTGTTGTGGTTTGATGTAGGAATCAAAAGATATACAACGTTGTATTGTTGTAGTTGTCATAATGCGAGTTGTGGTTTGATGTAGGAATCAAAAGATATACAACGTATAATGTATCTATTTACTCACTATTTTGTTGTGGTTTGATGTAGGAATCAAAAGATATACAACTGTAGAATTTCAGAGAGTATGTTGTTGGCGTTGTGGTTTGATGTAGGAATCAAAAGATATACAACCAAATGTGGGCAAACGAATATGAATTGAGGTTGTGGTTTGATGTAGGAATCAAAAGATATACAACACGTACTTGTCCCAATTTTTGCCTACAATAGTTGTGGTTTGATGTAGGAATCAAAAGATATACAACTTCAATTAAGCATCCTTTGTTCTGAATTGGTTGTGGTTTGATGTAGGAATCAAAAGATATACAACACAAAGAACAAATTGCAAAGGAGGAGAAGGTTGTGGTTTGATGTAGGAATCAAAAGATATACAACTTGAATTGTGTAAGTATCTGAATGTTCCTGTTGTGGTTTGATGTAGGAATCAAAAGATATACAACTGGTGACACAAACATTACTATTGGTGGTGAGTTGTGGTTTGATGTAGGAATCAAAAGATATACAACTTAGAAGAGCATCCTTTGTTTCTTGATTGGTTGTGGTTTGATGTAGGAATCAAAAGATATACAACGGGTGTGCTCCTTGGGCAAGAGTTGATAAGGTTGTGGTTTGATGTAGGAATCAAAAGATATACAACAGACTTGCATCCAAAAGCGAGATTTGGGAGTTGTGGTTTGATGTAGGAATCAAAAGATATACAACAGCACAAGACCAACAAGCACGCTACCGACGTTGTGGTTTGATGTAGGAATCAAAAGATATACAACCGCCTATCAACATAAACACTACAGCTATAGTTGTGGTTTGATGTAGGAATCAAAAGATATACAACTTGAAACAGAAGAAATCATTATATCTATATGTTGTGGTTTGATGTAGGAATCAAAAGATATACAACAAAAGGCGCAGTTGGAATTAGACCTACAAGTTGTGGTTTGATGTAGGAATCAAAAGATATACAACTTATTAATTTCGTCAACGAAGATAAGTAAGTTGTGGTTTGATGTAGGAATCAAAAGATATACAACCCATATCAGCCTTCCAACAAGAAGCCATCGTTGTGGTTTGATGTAGGAATCAAAAGATATACAACGACTTCCGCAAAAAATTCGGCTCTTGGTCAGTTGTGGTTTGATGTAGGAATCAAAAGATATACAACTTTAATTGTTCCATACCCATCTCCCTAAAAGTTGTGGTTTGATGTAGGAATCAAAAGATATACAACAAGCTGGGCTACGATAGCAGCAGAACTTGAGTTGTGGTTTGATGTAGGAATCAAAAGATATACAACCCGTTACAAATTGTAACGGGTTCAATTATAGCGTGGTTTATGTAGAAATCAAGAGATATCCAACGGAGGAACTACAAAGGTAGGAAACTTTAGTATTTAAAAACAAGGTTCAAGACTTGAATACTAATCTACAGACTAATCCCGCTGATTCAAACATTGCAAGTCCAAACCTTGTATGGATACAAATTTACAAAATATTACTGAAACCACAAAGAAAAAAGAAAAGAATCTTCAAACTGCAAGTAAGATTGGAATAAATCTGGAGCAAAAGGCGTTCAATATCGAGCGATTATTATGCTTTTGCCCCTTCAGGGCGCATTCTATTTGCGTATCCTACCTAGGGCGTTGCCCTAGGCTAGGTGCTTCTGCCCCTTCGGGGCGTATAGATTATCGCGACCATACAGGCTAAAATATAGTGTTTTCAACTATATATATACGAAACTTTTTCCCTCCGAGAATTGCCATATTGCCATAATGCATGCGTAAATATCTGATTTACAGCATCATGAAGCATATTGCAATTCTCTAAAAACGGCGAGAATTGCCATAGAATTGCCATATATTGCCATGAATTGCTATGATTTTTGCATGAAATTGCCATCATATCGGGATTTTTTAGGGGGTGCATTGAAAAAAAACACCCAAATGCTGCTCAATACACACCCAAATGCTACGCAAAACTCGTCACAATATAGTGCTAGATACATCACTACGAAGTGCCAGATACGTCCCGACGCAGTGCCAGATACATCGTGACGTATTCTCAAGTATGTCCTAATGCATCGTCAAGTGGTTCCGAACACTATCGCAAGTACTTGCGAACGCAAACGCAAGTACTTCCGTACACGAATTCAAGTACTTGAGTACGCCACCTCAAGTACTTGCGATTGCGACTTCAAAGAGATTTGAGCGCATATTTATTCGAAAAATATTCATAGTACAAATCACATATTACAAAACTGCTGCAAAGATGCAACTTTTTCGTATTTCTTTTCAATATTTATTGAAAAATGAGTAACTTTGCACCCAAATTAACAACGAGAAATGAACAAGACTGCACAACCTATCATCGACATCAAGAATGTGTCGAAAAGATTTGGCGAGAAAGTTGCCCTCCATAACATCAACCTCTATGTTAGAAAGGGCGAATTCATGACCATACTCGGTCCTTCGGGATGCGGTAAAACTACTCTATTGAGACTCTTGGCTGGTTTTGAGACGGCAAGCGAAGGAAACATCACCATCGCCGGCAACGACATCACCAACCTGCCTCCCTATAAACGCAATGTGAACACGGTATTCCAAAAATACGCCTTGTTCCCACACCTCAACGTGTACGACAACATCGCCTTCGGCCTCAAACTCAAGCATACACCGAAGGAGGAGATATTGCCAAAGGTGAAACGTGCGCTGAAGATGGTGAACATGAGCGATTACGAATATCGTGACGTCAACTCGCTCTCGGGTGGACAACAACAGCGTATCGCCATCGCCCGTGCCATCGTCAACGAACCTGAGGTTCTTCTCTTGGACGAGCCTTTGGCTGCCCTCGACCTGAAGATGCGCAAGGACATGCAACTGGAGTTGAAGGAGATGCACGAGCGACTGGGCATCACCTTCGTCTACGTAACCCACGACCAAGAGGAGGCCCTCACCCTGAGCGACACAATCGTGGTGATGAGCGAGGGAGAGATACAGCAGATTGGCACCCCTACCGACATCTACAACGAACCAGCCAACTCGTTTGTCGCCGACTTCATCGGCGAGAGCAACATTCTGAACGGATTGATGGTACACGACTGCCTGGTAGACGTGGCTGGAGCCGAGATTCCATGCGTGGACAAGGGATTCGGCGAAAACCAACAGGTGGACGTCGTCATCCGACCTGAAGACATCGAGGTGAGCACCGACACCCAGAACGCACAGTTTGTGGGCAAGATTACCTCCAGCATCTTCAAGGGCGTACACTATGAGATGCTCGCCGAGAGCGACAAGGGCTATGAGTTCCTCATCCAAAACTACAAGCACTTCGAGGTAGGTCAGACCATCGGCATGAACGTGATACCCGACAATATCCACATCATGAAGAAGGAACGTATTGCCAATGTATTTGTCGCCAGGGTAAAAGATGACGATGTCATCGAATTCCTGGGATGTGAATTCAAAAAACCACTACCAGCTGAACTCAAAAATAAGCAACGTGTCATCGCCACGATTCCATTCGACAAGATTGAGCTCTTCGACAACGAAGACGAGGGAACCTTCACGGGCGACATCAGCTTCATCCTCTACAAGGGCAACCACTATCACCTCACCATCGACACCGACTGGGGAGAGAAGCTCTATGTGGATACCCAGGACGTATGGGACCTAGGCGACCATGTTGCCATCACGATTCCAGCGGACGCTATTGCAATATCAGAAAGCCCATTTGGAGAAATCTAATGATTTCATAAAAAGTAAAACAAGAAATTGAAAAAGTTCATTAAGTTTATATCTTCTCGCCAAAGTTGGTCGTTACCATACGCCATCTTTGCTGCGATATTCGTGGTATTGCCGCTGATACTCATCGTGGTGTTCGCATTCACCGATGAGAATGGCTCCATTACCCTCTACAACTTCCAGAAGTTTCTGGCACACCCGGAGGCCATCAACACCTTTGTGTATTCCATCGGCATCGCCTTTCTCAACACCTTGCTCTGCATCCTGTTGGGCTATCCGGCGGCCTATATCCTGACCCAGACCAAGATGAAATATGCCAACACCATCGTGATGCTCTTCATCCTGCCGATGTGGGTCAACATCTTGGTGCGCACCCTCGCCACCGTGGCGCTCTTCGACTTCGCCGACTTTCCGCTCGGCGAGGGAGCCTTGTTGTTTGGTATGGTATACAACTTCATCCCTTTCATGATTTACCCTATCTACAATACCCTCCAGAAGATGGACCGCAGCTACATCGAGGCAGCCGAAGACTTGGGCGCCTCCCCATGGCAGCAGTTCTTCAAGGTAGTATTGCCACTCTCCATGCCAGGCGTGGCGAGCGGCATATTGATGGTGTTCATGCCAACCATCTCGACCTTCGCCATCTCTGAGCTCCTGACGATGAACAACATCAAACTCTTCGGTACCACCATCCAGGAGAACATCAACAACTCGATGTGGAACTATGGTGCGGCGCTCTCGCTCATCATGCTCTTCCTCATCGGCGCATCCACCCTCATCGCCGGTGACGGCAGCAAGCAGGAAGGAGGCGTAAGATGATGCAATCACAAGTAAATAAGGAAATGACATCTAGCGGCATTTTTAGCAAGAATATGTGGAAGAAAGTTTTCTGCCAGGGTTATCTCTGGCTCCTGCTCCTCTTGCTCTACTCCCCTATCATCATCATCGTGATATTCTCGTTTACCGAGGCAAAGGTGATGGGCAACTGGACGGGATTCTCGCTCCAGCTCTACAAGAACCTCTTCGTGGAGGGAACCCACCATTCATTGACAGCGGCACTCATCAACACGATTACCATCGCCCTTATCACCGCCACCGTCTCCACCCTCTTCGGCACGTTGACCGCCATCGGCATCCACAACCTGCGCAACCGCAGGGCTCGCCAGGCTATCACCTTCGTCAACAATATCCCGATTCTGAACGGCGACATCATCATCGGTATCTCGCTCTTCCTGCTCTTCATCTCGTTGGGCATCCCACAGGGCTATACCACGGTGGTATTGGCGCACATCACTTTCTGTCTGCCTTACGTCATCCTGAGCGTGATGCCACGACTGAAACAGATGAACCCGAACCTCTACGAGGCGGCACTCGACCTGGGAGCCTCACCGATGCAGGCACTCCGCAAGATTATCATCCCAGAGATATTGCCAGGTATGATTTCAGGCTTCATGCTCGCCGTCACCATGAGTATCGACGATTTCGCCGTCACCATCTTTACCATTGGCAACGAGGGATTGGAGACCCTCTCCACCTTCATCTACGCCGATGCCCGCAAGGGTGGTTTGACACCAGAGCTTCGCCCGCTCTCCACGATTATCTTCGTGCTGGTGCTCGTGATGCTGATTATCATCAACCGTCGTTCCGACAAAAACAAGAAGAAGTAAGATGAAAAAGAAATATTTTGGAATAAAAGGAGTTAAGGAGATGAAAGGAGTTAAGACATTAGCTTTTCTTGCCTTGACAATCCTGCAACTTTTGTCTCTGTCTTCTTGTTACAACAAGGAGAACCGAGAGGAGATATTGAAGGTATACAACTGGGCGGATTACATAGACGAGGACGTGCTCGCCAACTTCCCGAAATGGTACGAGCAGCAGACCGGCAAGAAAATTCGGGTCATCTACCAGACCTTCGACATCAACGAGGTGATGCTCACCAAGATTGAGCGAGGCCATGAGGACTACGATGTGGTTTGTCCTTCGGAATACATCATCGAGCGAATGCTCCGCAAGGACTTGCTCTTGCCCATCGACACCTGTTTCGGCAAGACACCCAACTACATCAAAAACATCTCGCCCTATATCGTAGAGCAGATAGATGCCACCAGCAACCATGGCAGGACAGCCCATCGCTATGCCGTGCCATACATGTGGGGGACGGCAGGCATCCTATATAATAAGGAACACGTGCCTATGAAGGATGCAGAGACCTGGGGCACCCTATGGAACCCAAAGTACAGAGGCAAACTCCTGATGAAGGATTCCTACCGCGACTCCTACGGCACCGCCCTCATCTGGGCACACCGCAAGGATCTTGCCGACGGCAAGGTGACCGTTCCGCAACTGATGAACGACTACTCGCCACTAGCCATCGCCACCGTGGAGAAATACCTCAAGGCTCTGAAGCCAAACATCGAGGGATGGGAGGCAGACTTCGGTAAGGAGACTATGACCAAGGGCAAGGCTTGGCTCAACATGACCTGGAGCGGCGATGCCGTCTGGGCTATCGAAGAAGCCTCGAAAGTGGGCGTAGACCTCGGCTACGAAGTTCCTAAGGAAGGCAGCAACGTATGGTTTGACGGATGGGTAATTCCGAAATACTCACGCAATCCGAAGGCAGCCGCCTACTTTATCAACTACCTCTGCCAGGAGGATGTGGCACTCGCCAACATGGAGACCACAGGCTATGTGAGCAGTGTGGCTGGCAAGAAGGTATTTGAAGAGATGAACGACGAGAAGAAATATCCAGAGGCAGTAAACCTCTCCTATTTCTTCGGAGCAAACAACGAGGAAGCCAAGAGAGCACACCTCAACCCTATCATGTACCCCGACAGTGCGGTGGTGGCAAGATGCGCCATGATACATGATGCCGGTGACCATACCCCGGAGGTATTGGACATGTGGTCGAAGGTGAAAGGCGACAATCTCGGCGGCGGTATCGTCATCTTCCTCTTGGCAGTGGTCTTGGCACTGACGATATTCGTGGGATACAAGAAATACGAGCATCGCAAACACAGGATACTGTCGAGAAAACATCGCAGACACTATGTGATAAAAGTGAAATGATAGTTTTTTTGAAGGAAAAGTGAAAAAAGTGAGCGAAAAATTTGGTGGAATGAAATAAAAGCATTACCTTTGCACTCGCTTTTCAAGAGATAAGCTTTGGGTAGTTACCAGAGTGGCCAAATGGGGCAGACTGTAAATCTGCTGGCTATGCCTTCGGTGGTTCGAATCCATCACTACCCACTTTTCCCAAAATAACTCAAAAATTTTAAGAGTCCTGCTTTCGAAAGAGAGCAGGACTTCTTTTTTAGATTGAAAGAGAAGTTATACCAAGCATCACTGCCATTCTCTACAGAATAGGTAGGCTGAGTCTTGGTCAAGTCTATATCAAAACTTTGCGCATGTACATCCACAGCGGAAGCCAGCAGCAATAAACTTGCGAATAGAAAATGATTTGTATTCATATTGATAGTTGTTTTTAGAATTTGGTGCAAAGATACGCATTTTCTCACATAAATTACCTATAATAATTGTCCTATATATTGTTTTTTTTAGAAAAAAAAAGTACCTTTGCAGCAATATTAAGCCTTAACAAAATTTTATCAAAGCAAAATAACAAAGATGAAGAAATACATTTGCCTATTTTTCGCAGCCCTGAGCTTGATGCCTGCGGCTGCAAAGAAACAACCAGCCGTGGTGATTCTCACCGCAGGTCAGTCGAACACCGATGGAAGAGTGATGAACTCAGAACTTCCTACCGAGATCCAGCAGAAGAAATACAAGTACTGCCAATGGAGTTTCGGCTCCAGCTATATGTCGGGCGAAGGTAAGTTTGAGACTTTCTGGCCTCGCATCCTCAACAAGGACACTCCTAACAAATGGGCTTACGATGCCATCGTATATTGGAACGTGGAGAAGAAACTGAAGAAGAACTTCTATGTCATCAAGGAGAGCCTCGGCGGCACAGCCATCGATACCCTCTGCTCCAGCACCAATGGTGAGTACTGGAACGCCGCACCAGAATATCTCGCCAAGAACACGGCTTCCGACAAGGGTGGCAAGAGCCTCTTGAAAGCCTTCACCGAGAACATCGGGGCTTGCATCGGCAACCAACTGAGTAAATTGCCTGAGGGCTACGACATCAAGTTCATGCTTTGGCACCAAGGTGAGAGCGACCGCCATCAAGCCAAGAACTACTACAAGAACTTGAAGCAGATGATTACCTACATCCGCACTTACCTCGTAGAAAAGACGGGCAACAAGAAATACGCCAAACTCCCTATTATAATAGGTGGTATCTCACACAAGAGCAAGCAATGGAGCCAAGGCGTAGAAAATGCACAGCACCAACTTGCCAAGGAAGACAAGAACATCTATGTGGTGGATGTGCCTAACGCCAGCCTTCGCAGCGACGTACTCCACTTCGATGCAGCGGGAGCGCAAGAGTTGGGCAACAAGATGTTCCAACTCATCGAAAAACAAAAGTTGTTGAAATAAGAACGAAAATGGGGGAAGACGTTTCAGCTCCCCCCATTCTCGTTCTTATTCGTTTATTATCGTCAATAGAAAACTAAATCAAATTTTTGCGGTATGGCTACATCGGCAAGCTTCTTGTATGTCCCAAATATAAACTTAAACCTAAAAAATCATATTATTTCTGTTTCTGGTGCAAAGTTAAGCAGACATCCCCGCTCAATCCGTATAAATCAGTACAATTACATGTTTTTTTGTACAAAAAGAACATCTTTGAACATTTTTATGAACTTACTTTGCACTTTTAGTATTATCTTTGCAGAAGATAAGCTGCACTCGGCAATTTGAAAGCTAGCTTTCATTGCGCTCGTTTGCATTATCTTTGCATACAGATTTTTATAATATCAAATATGGAACTAAAAGAAACTTATACCGCCAACTCTCATCGATATGATGACAGCGAGGCACTCTACAAGCGATGTGGCAAGAGCGGCATTCTCTTGCCAAAGATTAGTTTGGGTTTCTGGCACAACTTCGGAGGCGTAGACCCTTACGAACGCAGCCGTGCCATCACCCACTATGCCTTCGATCATGGCATCACCCACTTCGACCTGGCCAACAACTACGGTCCTCCTTACGGCAGTGCCGAGGATACTTTTGGCCGCCTGATGGACGATGATTTCCGTCCTTACCGTGACGAGCTCTTCATCTCCACTAAGGCTGGATACGACATGTGGGAAGGTCCTTATGGCAACTGGGGCTCTCGCAAGTATCTCATGGCAAGTCTCGACCAAAGCCTCAAACGTATGCACCTCGACTACGTAGACCTCTTCTACAGTCATCGCTACGATCCCAACACACCTTTGGAAGAGACGCTCCAAGCGATGGTAGACATCGTTCGCTCGGGCAAGGCTCTCTATCTGGGCATCAGTCGCTGGCCTTTGGAGGCGCTCAAGTTTGCCGACGAGTATCTGCGTGAGCGTGACGTTCCATTGCTCATCTATCAAGGCAGGCTCAACCTTTTGGACCGTGCGCCACAAGAGGAAGGCATCACCGACTATTGCGCCGAACATGGCATCGGCTTCATCTCATTCTCGCCATTGGCGCAAGGTCTGCTCACCGACCGCTACCTCAAAGGCATCCCGGCAGACAGCCGCATGGCAAAGGAGCATTTCCTCAAGCATTCGGCCTTGACGCCTGAATTGCTAGAAAAGCTTCAAGACCTCAATGCCACTGCACAAACTAGAAATGAGACATTGGCTGAGATGGCTCTAGCCTGGATTCTCCACCAAAAGGGAGTTACCAGCGTATTGGTTGGTGCCAGCTCAACAACACAACTAGAAAAGAACATGAAATGTGTGCATGCCACACCATTCCTCTTATAACAAAAAATCCCCCTATCTCTTTGTAAAAAGATAGGGGGAACATTATTTATTCTATCGTCCAGTCTTCAATGCTTCTCTGGTCTTCCGAGAAGTTGATACCCACTTTCACAACCTTTCGACCATCTTCAGCAAAAGGTCTATTCTTCCGTCCGAAGTGGTATGTTCCACCCTCACATCCTCGCCAAGCATGGTGAAGATTGTAAACATCACAGCCTGATAGTGACGCTCATTGTTGTTGATGATCGTATATGATATCTGTTCATGTCTTGCGCAGAATAATATCTGACGAGACTTTTCGAGAAACCTTGTCTTACTTCAAGGTTCGGGAAACAGAGATGATACAGTTTACCAATCTTTTCGTATCCCTTGATAGTAAGATAATCACTTTGAAATAGGACAGGGATAGGATCTGTCAGTTTTTCCGTAGGAGTGCCAAAACCTTTACGGTCATATTCCTCAACCTTTATCCCAATTTACGTTCTTCAACATCCAGTATCCCGTTTAGAATAGAATAAGTATTCTCCAAACTATAATACTTACCACAGCTCAAGTCCAAGTGGATGACAGGATATGAAGTCCACTCCTTCTCCATTTTTTCGATGGCAAGCCCCTTGAACAATTCCTTCTTACCCTCGAAGTATGCTTGGAGAGTTGACACAAACAAGGACTTTCCGAATCGACGAGGGCGACTCAGAAAATGAAACTTGGCATAGTGAGCCAGCTGATAGACAATAGCTGTCTTGTCAGCATAGAAGTAATTCCCCTTCACGATTTCGGAGAAAGTCTGTATTCCCAAAGGATATCTCTTTGAAGCCATAATCTTACTATTTACATTTTTTCAAAGATTGCGCAAGCGAGCGCAATGAAAGCTTGCTTTCAAATTGCCGAGCGCAGCCAATTTTATGCAAAGATACGGATATTATTTCAGAAAGCAAGCATTTTTCTTATTATTAACAATAAATCCTCCTAACTTTGTAAAAAGCAGGGGGATTTACAGAAATCCGTCACCATTTATTTCACATGGAAGATGGTCTTGTCGGTATTGGTCAGCCTTTTGGGGCTGATTTCAAAAAATCAACCTAAAAAGGCTGACTATCATTATTTTCATACCATATTACTTTTTCCCTTTCCTTCTGTTACACTCCTTGCAGAGCATCTGGCAATTCTCCATGAGCGTATGACCACCTTCACTCCAAGGCTTGATATGGTCGGCATCCATTTCTGCCAGTTCAAAGTGTCCTCCACATATAGGGCAGATTCCATGTTGACGCTCGTATGCAGCTTGCCTCTGAGCATCCGAAAACGCACGTATGGAGAGGTATTTCTCCTTGCGAGTCAAGACATAGGTATAAATACCCTTTTTGTTTGTAACATCATCATCAAGCATCAATTTCTGTATTTCCATCTCTATTTGCTTGGGATTATATACATTGTCCTTAAACTCATTATACAAGTATCCCCATTCCACTCCATTCATCCATTTCTTACGTTTTTTGATAAATGTAGCCTCAACCCAAGTAATGACGCTTTGGAAATAGCTCCATAGCTTCAAGGCATTGGCATCATTCTGATGTGTGGACATATAGGTCTTGATGCGCTTATCATCGTCCTTGATGTCTGGGAAATAGATAATGGAAATCCACTTGATGGCAGTCTCTAGATATTTTTGTCTCTCAGCAACACCAACTAGGTAATCCCCACCCATTTTATAAGCCACACATTGCTTCTTGCTGAAATACCTCTTGGCATCAGAAAGCCAAGGTCCCGAATAGACGGCATTACGAAGTTCTTGCGAGGTCAGTTCCTCGCCAGCAATGTTGATGGTTTCAAACCATTTCAAACGTTCGGAATCTGTTCCCTTGCAGAAATAGACCATCAATTTGTAGTTGAGAATATCTTCTTGCACATTCTTTGGCAAATTGTGGAACGCCAAGACATCGTGGTCGTATTCCACACTGAAATCTCCACCGACATACTGGCAGATAGAAATGGTGCGCTGCTGTCCATCAATGATTTCATACGTACCATCCTCGTTCACAGACCAATACATTACATTAAGAGGAAAATTCTTGATGACAGTATCTATCACTGCATCACGCTGTTTGTCCTTATAAACAAACTCACGCTGATATTGTGGGCGAATATTTAGCTTGCCACCATATCCCCAAACTCCGTTTTCTTCTTCGTCAACATAACCATTGGCTAAATCTCTGATAGTTATCTCGTGAAGCGATATTTCCATAATTGTCTATTGTTTGCGTTTTATGATTATTCTAAAGAATTTAGCCTTACCCTTTACCATTGACAAATACTTGCCCTGACGTTTAGTTTCCTCATTATAGACAGCACTATATCTTCCTATGCCATCTAAAATCTCAAACTGAGCAGGATTGTACTTATCTAAAAAAGTTATTGGAACGCCCATTGGTTCCCAATAATCAATCGGTATATCAGCCACCTTACCTACATTTATCGCATCATAGCTATCAAATTTTTCATACTCTTCCGGAGAATATTTTTTATAAAGAATCAAGTCTTCATGGCGCTTCTTTATATCTAGATTAGTGAACCAACAAGCGTTCCCCATACTTCTATGTTTAACACCTTTCTCATCTATCCAAAAACGAGTAGCACGTGGTTGGGAATTTTCAGGTACAACAAAAGCCATATCACCACAATTATATCCCAACCATATTACATTATTCATCAACAAAGGGAATATCTCCTTATATGTAATCTCGTTTTGATTTCCTAATACAATAAACTGCTTGTGATATTTAATGAGTTGCGCCATATACTCCCTAAATAAAGAAAACGGAGGATTGGTGACAACTATATCAGCTTCCTTCAAAAGCTGAATACACTCTTTACTTCTGAAATCCCCATCACCTTTGAGTGGTTTTACGCCTATTTCTTCAATATCTGGAATATTGTTACCATTTTTATCCCCATAATACTCCAAATAAACTGCCTGCTCAGTTTGGTATTGGCTAAACAAATCTACATCTTGGTTCTTATAACAAGTTGTGATAAGTTTCTTCAGACCTAACTTTTCAAAGTTGTAAGCAAAATAATGAAAGAAGTTACTTATACGAGGATCATCACAATTACAAAGAATAGTTTTTCCATTAAAATATTCCTTGTAATGCTTCATTTCATTCTCTATGTCACCGAGCTGAGTATAGAACTCATCATTAGGATTACCATCCGCCGACCTTAGTGCTTTATTACCTGCCATAATGATTGATATGTTAAAACAGCAAAAGTCTATCAATCACTTTAGCGCAACAAGAAGGGTGTGAGCCATCTTATTGCGTTCTGCGAGGTAGCGTAGGAAATGAAACCTCTCTCACTAATAAGTACACTCACACCCTATTCGGGCAGAGCATAGCTTTATCAGTGAGTACAGATTTTTCCCTACGGAAAATCCTTACCTATTATTCGGTTGTTCTTATATCACTTCAAGTTTCCTACGCTTTTAGCAGAACGCGAAATAATAGCTAATGCTTCTTGTTAATAATATGTCGTTTTATAAAAACTGTCTGTTTCTTACTTTCTTTTTTATTAAATTGTTATTAAATATATACATGTATATGCAGAAAACCGCACATCACACTGCAAAAGTACATAAAAGTTTTGAGAAAAAGAAAAAATTGACCCAATATTTTTTGCCCATCCATATCAAAACTAAGCTATATTCCTAAATTTGCAATAAATTTAATAATAGAATTTGGAATAACTCATTATTTTTCAAATATCTCTACACTTTTTTCTCAATTATTTCTCCAATCTCAATTATTTTCAGTAACTTTGCGAGAACAATTAAACGTTCGTTGATGCCAAAGGCAGAAATGGACAAGTAAAAAACAATAAAAAATAGAAAGGATGGAAATAAATTCATTCACATTGAAAATAAGAAGGAACCCCACCTTCGTTAGCCTTTTCGCTGATGCTGGAGGCTTAGATATGAACCTTCAGAAAAACATCAAGAGCTACTCGGTACGCTTTTGCAAGGATCGTGATGCCTCTTTTTGGGACAAGATCAATCTTACCAAGGATGCTGATGTAGTATATCTTCCCGTTTGGGAGGAAGAGTTGGAAGCTGAGATGCCAAAAGAGAAATATATACTGAAAGAAATCAATATTGACGACTTTATCGGTTCAGGCACCTCAAAAGACAACATACGCTTAACCAAGGCTTATCTATACCGAAACATCATACGCTATTTCAGAAGCCTTGGTTGTCCATGCAAAAAAGATTTCATTGGTGGCGTAGAGGTTTATATCAATGAGCCTTCTTCTGAAGGAAATAATTACTGGAGATATCAGCGTTACAGCTTGACATTGAGATATGACGACCAGATAAAGGATGGGTGGCAACTGGACGTGGCACAAGGCAGTAAGGCTATTGTCGGCAAAACTCCGACATACCTTTTGGAGTCCCTACAAGATGAGCACTTCAATGTGATTGCAGGAACTATGATACTAAGGAATTCCGAAATAGGACAATACCAAATGGAAAAATGCAATGGACAAATATACCCTATCGCAAATCGTAGTATCAAAGGCAAACTGGGAATCCCGAAGTCTAACAATCGAGACGGCAACAAGTATGTCACAAAATACAATGGCATCAGAAACTTTATAGCAAAATGGATAAGTACTCCTGCATTCATGAACGCTGTGGGGATAGATTTGCCTGACAACGCTCACTTTATCCAGCTTGCAAAAGACAAGATAAACATTGTAGATGAAAAAGCCAAGATGCTGCTATTTGGAAGCAACCAAACAAGCGTCAGTCCTGGTTATTGCTTCAAAAGATTTGGCGCAGCCGAGCGCCCTGCTGAGCATCTACATTTTTTCATCTGCCCTCAAAGTATGAAGTATACCCTTTGGCGACTATATAATATTTTCCAACAGGGCAAAGATGCTCCTAACCGCTTGGAACCTAACGACATTGATGCCTACAATTATCTATACCATACGATATGGATGGGCAACCATGCTTGGGCGGATGGCATGAATCTGATGTTTACAGATGACGAGCATGCACTGGAAGAACTGAAAAATCATCTACAGACTATGAACTTCAAGCATGACAAGAAATACTTTGCTATCATCATTTCAGATGTTGATAGGGATGACACCTCTTCACCCCACTACCACCTCTACTATGACATGAAGTACCTACTAATGAAATACAATATTGGTTCACAAGTAATTCACCAAAAAAGAGTGGATGACAAAAGCTTTATCAACTATATGGTGCCCAACATTGCAGCAGCCATTGCCGGAAAAGAAGGTGGGAAAGCTTGGAAGATCGCATACCCCAGCCAGAAGAATGACATGATTATCGGCATTGGAGCTTACAAGGAGCTTGGCATTGACCAACAATATATCGGTGCAGCCGTATGTCTTGACAAAGAAGGTGAGCTCCACAATTTTGACGCTTGCCTCAAAGGCAACTTCGAAGAGATGAGAACAACTCTCATCAAAGCCATCCTTTACTTCTACAGTAAGTTCGAGAGCCCTTCACGGCTCATCATCTATTACCATAAGAAGCTGAACCATGAAGAATCAGACTTGATTGAGGATGCTTTAAGAACGTGCAGAGTAAATTGCCCAGTCATCGTAATAAACGTAACCGAGACCGACAATGATGATTTGATGGCTTACGACACATCCTGTCCCAATGTTCTGATGCCTGTCAGTGGTACATACATCCATCTTCGCACCCGACGTGGGTGCCATGAATATCTATTGTACAACAACGAGAGATATGGAAGGTTTGGCGAAAGAATGCCTTTTCTGAGACCTTTTCCCATCAAGATTTCCATCATGGCAGGACGAAACAACAAACAAGAACTGACAAGTTCGGACATCAAGGACATTATCACCTTGACTTATCAGACCACACGAATCAACTGGAAGTCAGTCTCTATGAGAAGTATGCCTATTACTATAGCATACGCTGCACTGGTAGCTAAGTTTGTTCCGCACTTTCCCAATGGAGAATTAACAGAGTTTGGCAAAAATAATCTTTGGATGCTATGACATTACCTATTGTTGAATCAATACTTTTGGGTGAACTTCGTCCCAATCATATAGAAGAGACCGTTTCCGCTGAGAAACGGTCTCTCATCATGCGCCTTTTGCGCAATACAAACGAAAGAAATAATCTGATAGAGCTAGAGAAAGACATCAAAAATGGTTTGGGAGACCTTACACACGTTATAGAACAATATGGGAAAGACGAAAGTCTGAAAAAAGCGATAACTATGCTCAATCGCCCTACAGATTCCATATCATACACAAGGATTAGCAAATACGTGCTACATGGAATCCTGGAGGAGCCACCCATTTCTAACCCGACATTAAAAATGTACAAAACTATCCTCTCTTTGGAAAAAATGCGAACTATTTGGGCTTTGGTAGATTTACATTCCACGATGAAAGACGACAAGTTTATTCGTCCAGAAATCAAAAAGCTCCTTAAAGACATCAAGAAGTACACGCAGGAAGTAAAAGCATGGAATAGCGAAATTGAGGTTGACACTAAGGTGTTGCTGCAAAATATGCTTACAGAACTGTATTTCAGCTTGATTCATACTTTCTCCCCCGTATTATACCATCAAGAGAAACTTGATTTTGATGATGATTTTGAAGATTTTCGTCTTTTCTTGGAAAGGAGTATTTCCTTCGGAAAAGGAAATAGAAAAATACAAGGAAGAGGTGGAAAGAATCAAGAAAGACAATGCAAAAATACGCAAAGGACTGCCGGAAGTAGAGAGTTCCTTAGATTCACAGAAAGCCACGAAACAAGAGCCTCCGATGACAAAAGCTGAGAAATTCTTGGCAGATACCAAGCTATATGAATTCATGAAAATGCCAAAGATTATTGCTCTAGATTCTCAGAATGAAGCAACGAGAAAGAAAAAAGCCTTACAACTTATAGAATCTTTCATGGAAAGTCCTGCCCATGCCGCTGCCATGCTCGACTACCTGGAATTTTACAAATGGATAAAGGATAAATATGAAAAGGGATACACATTGACAACATACGACATTTTTTGTACCAAGGTAGTAATGGGGATAGATGGAAACGCATTTAAAAAATACAGATTGGCATTAAACAGCAATTCCAAAACCCTACAACATTATCAAAGCAAGAACTTTGTAGAAAAAGTAAAGGACGAATATCTCAACATCATAAACGACATACAATAGTCGCACAAAGATTTTTATGCCAAGAACAACTATTGCCACAATGGTTGTTCTTGCCAATTCTGAGGAAAGCCCATGGCAGAGATATCCACAATAGGATACTCCTTCAGAAGTGCAACCAACTCATGCTTGAAATTATTATGAGGATATACAACATCTATGAAATGCTTTAATATACAAAGTGTAAAAAACACCTTGCCTTGCACAACATCACTTGAAACCCAGGGAAAATTAGGACGCGCCATCGTCAAAGCGCGTAAAGACAAAAATCTGTTCCAAAGGCGTGCATGATGACAACAAGTATTTCTCGTCAGCGTAACAATGGTCATCCAAGAACTAAAGACAGGAACAGTCAAACCAAAATACCTGGCTATCTTTTTACGAAGTCGGTTATTAGCTATATTATCATAAACTCTCGTCAACACCCCCAAAGGTATAATCTCAGAAAGCATCCACGATGGTGGATATGGGTTGTCGTAAACAATTCGAAAATGATTGATAAAATCCTCACGTGTATTTATCAGCTCCTTGTCAATCAGAGCTTTTGTTTTATCAAACTTTTCCCTACGAGCAAAATAAGAAGAGTTTGTCATCCAAAAAACATCATTGGTTTCCGCACAAGATATATTAACGATTGCACTTCTCACGGCAATCTCTATACGTTCAATCTGATCAAATATCAACAAACGCAAAGCTCTATCAAAAGAATACAATAGAACCGCTTTACCAAAGCTGCTTCCTACTTTAAATTGATGTTCTTCCTTTGGAGCTTTCAGAAAAGGATACAAATAACCACTCAATCGGTAATAACCTATTGATTTCAGCAAAGCCTCGCCATCTGAAACATCTGAGCAGTCTAAGCCTCTACTTCTCATTATATCCAACAATTTCGATGGAGATGTATATTGTTTGTCGTACTGCATATAACACATAAATAAGTTGCATGTAAAAATAAAACGACCCGCCGATTTAAGCATTAAAAAGAGGCTTGGCGGGTTCTTGTGCTGCAAATATACAACTTTTTCTAAAATCCACCAAACTTTTTTGCAGTTTTTTCTCAAAAATGCAAAAAATCTACAAGATTAAGGTTTTAGACCAAAATAGACCAACTAGACCAAAATAGACCAAAATAGACCAAACATAGCTTCTTGATAGACCCAAATAGACCGGTTTCCTTTGCAACCGAATTCAAACGTCACATCGTTAGGATTCGGAACATGACAGACAAATATATTAATATTGGCATGATGTCAGAAGCACAGTACGGCACATGCAAAAGAAAAGAAGAAAAAGGTTTGCAACCTTTGCAAAGTTTGCAAGGTTTGCAAAACGTGCAAAGTGTGCAAACCACCCTCACCCCACTCGACAAGTGGCACGACAACTTTGAGGTGATGAATATGTTCCACATCAGCCAACGCACATTGCAGACACTGCGCTCCAACGGCAAGCTGCCCTTCGCCAAGATGGGCGGAAGATGCTACTACAAGGAGAGCGACCTGCAACGACTCTTGGAGGATTCCTACAGAGACAGCCGCATCAAACCGATGCCTGCCTCTACAACAAAGGAAACTGCCAAGAAAGGCGACGAGAAAGGAGGTACAGCATGTCCATGACCATCGACCAGCTCCACGAGCATCGGATACAATACTACCGACATCCCATCTCCAATGTGGTGAGTCGCAACCGCGTAGGCATCTATCACCTCTGGACGTACATCACCAACCCTCTCCTCTTCAAACATGCCACGGATACGCTCCGTGGCATCGAAGACGAGAAAGAGAGAAAGGCTTTCAAGGCGAAGGAGTTCGACTACATCCTGGCTAGCGGCACGTTCAGCAGCCGAAACGACAAGGGGCTCATCCTGCACTCGGGCTTGATCTGCACCGACATCGACCACATCGGCCACGACCACGTGGAGGAACTCAAACAGCAGTTCATACACGACGAGGTGATGAAGCAGAACTTCGAACTGGAACTAGCCTTCCGCAGTCCATCGGGCGATGGGTTGAAACTCATCAACCAGATAGACCTGCAAGAGGCCGACCATGCCACTTGGTTCCTTGCCCTGCAAAACTACATTCAATGTAACTACGGGGTAGACGTAGACCCTGCTTGCAAGAACGTGAGCCGAGCCTGCTTCCTGCCATACGACAGGAATTGCTACGTGAATCCACTCATTTGTCCTTTTTAAATGGCATTCTAATGGCATTTAAATGAAATTTAAAAAAGAAATAAAAAAATAGGAGATTTATTTTATGACAGCAAATAAAACTTTCAGCCCTCAACAATGGGCCAACATCAATACAGCGGAGCAAATCCGCACAGTAGCCAACCGCATCGTGGAGATGGGAATCGACATAACCGCAGGCTATAACCGTTGGCGCAACATCGCCTTCGGCATCTCGCTAGAAATGGGCGAGGAAGGAAGAAGCATCTTCCACGACATCAGCCGTTTCAATGCCGAATACGACCATAAGAAATGCGACAAGCTCTATGACGACTGCATCAAGCGTCTTCATACCTCAGGCAACCATTCCGGCGTCACAGCAGCATCTTTCTTTGGTTACGCCAAGGAAGCAGGGGTGGATGTAAGCATAGCCCATGCGCATTGCGACATCACACCAGCCTATAATCCTGCAAACTCCGCAAGCATTGCAAACCTTGCAAAACCTGCAAACTCTGCAAACCTTGCAAAACCTGAGAATCCTGCGAATCCTGCAAAAACGACATCCACCACAAACGACACGCCTGAGCATGAGGTGCCAGAAAACAACTCTCTCCCTACTTTCTGCGACAAGTTGGGCTCCAACTTGCCCCCTATCCTCAGAGATGTCAAAGCTCTCGGCAAGACACCTACCGAGCAAGACATGCTCTTGCTCGCCTCCATCACCATCCTTAGCGGAGCTTTCCCAGAAGTTTTCGCCATATACGATGACATGCGAGTGTATGCCAACCTCTTCACCTTCCTCGTGGCAAATGCCGCCAGCGGAAAGGGGCGCACCGCCGCCTGCCTCAAACTGGTAAGCCGCATAGAGCAAGAAATTCGCAACGCCAACAAGCAGGAAGTGGAGGACTACCAGCAGCAGTTGGCTGAAATCCGCGCCATGGGCAACAAGAAATCAGCAGCCATGCCTATGCCAAAGGAGCCTCCCTATCGCTCCATGCTGATACCAGCCAATTGCTCATCCACCGCCATCTACCAAGCCCTGCACGACAACCACGACCAGGGCATCACCTTCGAGACCGAGGCCGACTCACTTGCCAACACGCTGAAGAGCGACTACGGCAATTTCTCAGACGGACTGCGCAAGGGATTCCACCACGAGGACATCACCTATCGTCGCCGCAAGGAGAACGAGCATGTGGAGATTCACAACCCTAAGTGGACGGTCTATCTCACGGGCACGCCAGGACAGGTGAGCAATCTCATCCCATCGCCCGAGAACGGCCTCTTCTCTCGATTCCTCTTCATGAAAGTGGATATTCCTGCGAAATGGCACAATGTGTTCTGCAAGTCGGCGCACACCATAGACGAAGAGATGGAGGCTATCGGAGAACGTGTCTTCGCCATCCACAGCCAACTCGCCAACCTATGTGCCACCAAGTCGCAGACAAGCGACAACCAAGGAGCATCCTACCAGAGAGGCATCAAATTTGAGTTGACCGAAGCACAACACAATCGATTCAACGCCTTCTTCGACAATCTCGTGGAGGAATACAAGAATATGCTAGGCAGAGACTTTGTTGCCAGCATCTATCGTCTCGGATTGAGCACTTTTCGCATCGCCATGGTGCTGAGCATCATCAGACTGGAAGAATCGCCACTCAGCGACACCAAGCCAAAAGGTTCTCCTGTCTGCGACACCATCGTCTGCCAAGATGAGGACCTAGAGAGTGCCTTCATCATCGCCGACACGCTGATGCAGCACGCCGCCAGAATCTTCGCCACGCTGATGGCTAACAAGGAAGGAGAAGACACGATGGGCATCAGGCTGAATCCTAAGAGCGAAAGACTCTTCACGAGTCTTCCCGACAAGTTCAACCGCCAAACGGTGCTTGCCGTGGCAAAAAAATTGAACATCGCACAACGCACCGCCGAGAAGTATGTAGGCGAATACGTCAACAAACATGCCCTCTGCAAACGAACAGGGAATGGCGAATATGAGAAGGTAAAACCTGTGGAAAACAAGGCAGAAACAGCCACCCCGGCAGATGCAATTACGCAACAAAACGCAAACTAACGCAGGCTTCTACCGATGCTTGTATAGGGCAAGAAAAAGTAGTATCTTTGCAATGTGGTTAGGAAACGAGGGCTACGGACAAGGATTCAGTCCTACGACAACAAGACCTTCTCCGTACCCTCTCCGTACCAACTCCGTACCAAGTCTATACCAACTCCGAATGGCGCCGTTTTGAGGGGTAAGACTAGGAAGGGAGAAGGGAGCCACAGCGTGTATTTCTTCTAAGTATAACATTTAAATTTTAAAGAAAGGAAAAAGATTATGGGAAAGATTAGACAAGGTATTCTTGGCGGATTCAATGGAACCGTAGGAACAGTAGTAGGTGGTAGCTGGAAGGGCTTGGCATACATGCGTGGAAAGGCCCAGAGCATCAAGAACCCTCGCACAGAAAAACAGATGGCTCAGCGCATCAAGTTTGGGATGGCACAAAAGTTTGTCAAGGTGATGACGGCTTACCTCCAGGCAGGTTTCCGCAACTACACCCAGCACCAGACTGCCACCAACGCAGCCATGAGCCACACCGTGCGCAACTGCATGGCAGGCAAGTATCCAGCCTTCGGCATCGACCCTAGCAAGGTTCTTGTGAGCAGCGGCTCCTTGATGCCCGGCCGATTCTGCACCGTGAAGGTAGAAGACAACGTAGCTACCTTCTCTTGGGAGGACAACTCTGACGAGAGCCATGCAGCCGTCGACGATTTCGCCATGCCGCTCATCTACAACTTCACCAAGGGCGAGGCTGTCTTCACCACAGAGGATGCTAGCCGAGTGGACTGCAAGGCAACCCTCAAATTGCCAGCCGACTGGTCGGGCGACCTGCTCTCCTGCTACATCGCCTTTGCCTCCGTTCAGAACAACAGCGTGAGCAATTCGGTATACGTGGGCGACGTGAAGAGTGACGGCAGTGTAGAGCAAGGTGCCAACGGCATTCTCTACAACGATGGGGTCATCGACAAGGGCGACACCGGTGGCGGTGGTTCCACCCCAACGACTCCTGGAGGTGGAAGTTCATCAGGCGGTGGAAATCCATCAGGCGATGGAACCATCGAATAGACTTGCTGGATGAGTGCGCCCTGTAAGGAGTTCCTTACAAGGCGCACTTTATTCCATCCTTCTAACTATTCTTTCAAAACCACAGGTCCCAACAATCCTGAAGGAATCAAACGACTCTTGGCGTTGACTACTCGACTCGGAGTCCACGTCACTCGTTTTTTTTGGCAAATCGTCTGTTATTTTTGAACAATTATGCAGATTTACGAACAATAAGAACTACCTAATTGAGATATTTTATTTAACTTTGCACCACAATTCACAAATAACTTAAAAGCCATCATAATGATGAACAAAAAACAAAGAAAACAAATCATGGGATTTTCACTCGCCTTGGCGGTGTTCTCGTCAGCCAACTGTCTAGCACAGTTGCTCCCTACCCCTGCCCAGGAAGCCAAGCCTGGAGTGAGATGGTGGTGGATGGGCTCTGCCGTGGACAAGGAAAACTTGAAATGGAGCTTCGACCTATCCAAGGAAGACTGCAAGAAGACTTGGAGCATAGACCTAGGTGATGTAGGTGACCAATCTTCCAGCCAATCGCATCGCAGAGCTCGACCGGAAAGGCGTGAAATGGCGCAAGATCCTAGAGGTAGCACATCGCACCAACAATTACTTCATGACGAAGTATAGCGACCCGACCATCGACACTTACGTGAAGAAGAAGCGCACGAGCAACCTCTGGACTCGTGCCGTGTATTACGAGGGACTGATGGCTCTCTACGAGATTGAACCTCAGCAGCGTTACCTCGACCATGCGATGAACTCCTACAAGTGGAGCCGCGACACCTTGGCTGGGGGGCTCTTCAACAAGAAGGAAGGTTTCTGGTGGAGAGACAAGGACTATGTACCACCTTACAAGGAGAAAGATGGCAGCAACTGTTATTGGAGCCGTGGCAATGGTTGGGTATATGCAGCATTGGTACGTGTGATGCAGACCTTGCCTAAGACCGACAAGAACTATCAGTATCTCAAGAACGATTTCATCTTGATGAGCAAGGCTATCCTGAAGAGTCAGCGTGAGGATGGCTACTGGAACGTAAGCCTCGTTTGTCCTGCCAACTACGGCGGTCCAGAGATGACGGGCACAGGTCTCTTCCTCTACGGCATGGCTTGGGGCGTGCAACAAGGCATTCTGCCTAGAGCCACTTACCAAAAGGCAATGGACAAGGTCTGGAAGGCACTGGCTGCCTCTGTACACGAGGATGGCTTCATCGGCTACAACCAAGGCACTGGCAAAGATCCTGCCGCAGGTCAGCCCGTCACCTTCACCTCCGTTCCTGACTTTGAGGACTACGGCACAGGCTGCCTCTTGTTGGGAGCAGTAGAATATTACAAGCTTTTAAAGGTTAAAAAGTGAAAAATAAAAAAGTAAAAAAATAAGCACCTGTATGGTTGACACGGGCTGAAAGCCCAGAAGCACCTAGCCCAGGGCAACGCCCTGGGTAGACATTATGTGATTAAAACGCCCTGTTAGGGCAAAAGCGTTATATTTTTATAGGGATTTTTTACGCTTTTGCCCTTACAGGGCGATAGGAGCGCGCTACATTTCCTAGGACGTTGCCCTAGGCTAGGTGCTTCTGCCCTTTCAGGGCGTATAGGGCTATTCCTACAGGGCGTATAGGGCTATTTTTATCATACATATTTAAAAGTAAAAAACATGATAGCAAAGAAGAAATATATTTGGCTCATGGCTTGCTTGGTGGCCCTCTCGCCACTAAGTGCCAACGCCGCTAAGAAACAGAACAAAGTGAAGAAAGCCAAGACTGAGCTTTGGCCTGACGGCACGAAGATGGACGCTTGGTTCAGCAACACCCAGAAAGTGAATGTCGATACCCTCGGCAAGAAGTATGTCATCACCGACTATGGTGTCAAGAGCGACAGTACCTTGATTCAGACCAAGGCTATCCAGGCTGTCATCGACCGTGCAGCGAAGGATGGCGGTGGCATCATCGTCGTCCCTGCGGGAACCTATCAGAGCGGTGCCCTCTTCTTCAAGCCGAAGACCCACCTCTATGTATCAGAAGGTGGCAAACTGAAAGGCAGCGACCGCATCGCCAACTTCCCTGTCTTGGAAACTCGCATCGAGGGAGAGACCTGCAAGTATTTTTCCGCCTTCATCAATGCCAATAAGTGCGACGGTTTTACCATCGCAGGTCCTGGTGCCATCGACGGCAATGGTCATCACTACTGGGAGGAGTTTTGGATTCGCCGCACCTGGAACCGCCAGTGCACCAACAAGGATGCACAGCGTCCTCGCCTGGTATATATCAGCAACTCCAGCAACGTGACCTTACAGGATGTACATATCCAGAACAGTCCATTCTGGACGACCCACATCTATCACTGCGACCACGTGCGCTACCTCGATTGTTACATCTTTGCTCCAACCAAAGGTTTGCGAGCACCTAGCAGCGATGCCATCGACATAGATGCCTGCCACGACGTATTGGTAAATGGTTGCTACATGAACGTAAACGATGATGCCGTTGCCATCAAGGGTGGCAAGGGAACTTGGGCTGACCAAGCGCCAGAGAACGGACCGGTATATAATGTCCTCATCCAAAACTGCAACTATGGCAGAGTGCACGGTTGCTTAACCTTGGGCAGCGAGAGCGTGAACGACCGCAACATCATCCTTCGCAACATCAAGGTGGGCAACGCACAGCGTGTACTCTGGTTGAAGATGCGCCCAGACACTCCTCAGCATTATGAATATGTAACGGTGGATAACATCCAAGGTAATGTAGGCAGTTTCCTCGTGGTTCGTCCATGGACTCAGTTCTTCAACCTCGGCGACCGCAAGGACATGCCTTTGAGCCAGTGCAACAACATCACGATGAAGAATATCCAGATGAACTGCGACAACTTCTTCGATGTGGGCAAGAGCGATAAATATCGATTGGTTGATTTCACCTTCGAGAATATCAACTGCACCGACAAGAAAATGGCTTTCGACAAGAACTTGATAGAGAATACGGTTGTGAAAAAAGTCAACATCACCGCTAGGGACAAGAGCAATGGGCTCAAGACCACTGGCGATGCTGACGGATTGAAATAATCATTTCAAGTTTCGGATGTTGTCAAGTTCGGCAATGTTTTTTATCAAGAATTAGAGAATTAGAGAATTTTCATTCTTGCTTAGTTGAATATAATGAGAATTACAAGAGAAGGCTCTGCCTTCAGCAACCTTGCTTTCCATCTTGCTTTTGAGCCCGTTAGGCATATTCGGCTTGCCGAATACTTTCTCTAATTCTTATTCATTCCTTATCAGAAGAAAAGAAAAATTCTCTAATTCTCTAATTCTTGACTAAAAAATATCAACCGTACAGTTTGAAAAATTCTCTAATTCTTAACTTAGTCTTTCAAACTATTCTGATACCAATCGTAGAGTTTCTTCACACCATCCTCGATCTCGACCTTGTGGGTCCAGCCTAAGCGATGAAGCTTATCCACGGAGATGAGTT
>ERZ808240.1730-NODE-1730-length-26063-cov-21.144802_pt1 | contig 26063 bp, 22 predicted proteins | sample MGYA00521084_ERZ808240 | MGnify/ENA primary metagenome ERZ808240 (study PRJEB31516, sample SAMN03275571) | gut metagenome | biome: mammalia-associated habitat; material: feces | host: Papio cynocephalus | place: Kenya | collected 2012-08-06 ... | reverse complement strand
AAAGGAAGGCGCAACAATATTAAATATTATCATTGCGCTTTCCGGGAGAAAAGAATCCTTAATTGATTGTGAATATTGCCGAATGGCCCCTGACAGGGGGGACTGGAACGTTCTCACAGGAAAACGCCGTCACGGCAAGGTCAGGCGGCGGGAGGGTTCAGTCCCTTTCGAACAGATCCCTGGTATAGACCTTGTCCCGGACATCGTCAAGGGCTGGATCGTAGCGGTTGGCGATGATGGAGTCGGAACGGCGCTTGAACTCGCCGAGGTCGTTCACGACCTCACTGCCAAAGAAAGTGGCCCCGGACTCCAACGTGGGTTCATAGACAATGACCGTGGCCCCCTTTGCCTTGATCCTCTTCATCACCCCTTGAATGGAGCTTTGGCGGAAATTGTCTGAGCCGGACTTCATTGTGAGCCGGAACACGCCGACAGTGACAGGCTTCTCGCGCTCGCCGCTCCATTGGCTGGACGCGGTGTAGTAGCCGGCTTTCTGCAGGACCTGGTCAGCGATGAAGTCCTTTCGGGTACGGTTAGACTCGACGATGGCCTGGATGAGGTTCTCCGGGACATCCGAGTAGTTGGCAAGCAGCTGTTTGGTGTCCTTAGGCAGACAGTAGCCGCCGTAGCCGAAGGACGGATTGTTGTAATGTGAGCCGATCCTCGGGTCAAGGCAGACCCCGTCGATGATGGAACGGGTGTCAAGCCCCTTGAGTTCGGCGTAGGTGTCCAGTTCATTGAAGAAACTGACCCTGAGGGCAAGGTAGGTGTTGGCGAAAAGCTTTACGGCCTCGGCCTCCGTGGTCCCCATGAACAGTGTCGGGATGTCCTCTTTGATGGCCCCCTCCTGAAGAAGGCCCGCGAACTCCTCGGCCGCCGCCTTCAGACGGGCATCGCCCCCGGGACGGCCGACAATGATCCTGCTCGGGTAGAGGTTGTCATAGAGGGCCTTGCTCTCGCGGAGGAATTCAGGGGAGAAGATGATGCCCGGCTCCACAGTACGGAAAGTGCCGTCGGCGAGACGCTCCCTATATGAGAATTTCTCCCTCACGGTGGAGGTGTATCCAACAGGAACCGTGGACTTTATGACCATCACCGCGCCGGGATTCGCCTCCTGCACCAAAGAGATGACAGCCTCCACCGCGCTGGTGTCGAAGAAGTTCCTCTTCGGGTCATAGTTGGTCGGCGCGGCGATGACGACGAAATCCGCCTTTGAATATGCTCCCCTCGCATCAAGCGTGGCGGTGAGGTCAAGATCCTTCTCCCTCAGGTATCTCTCAATATATTCATCCTGAATCGGGGATTCCCGGCGGTTGATCCTCTCCACTTTCTCCGGTACTATGTCAACAGCGAGTACCTTGTTCCTCTGCGAGAGGAGGGTCGCGATGGAAAGCCCTACATAGCCGGTGCCGGCGACGGCGATTGTCTTGTTCATGGAATATTCTGCTTGTGTTTTGTAGTTAATTGATGGATCCGCCACGGACCGCAGGCTCGAAACCCACAAATATTATGCCGATGCGGTGCCGGCAGGCTCCTGATGCTTCGGCCGGCCCGGCATCAGGGCGGCGAGCCGTCTATTTGTCGGAGGCGTAGTACGAGGACGAGTGGTAGCCGTAATGTCCGTAGTAGCCGTAGTGGCCGTAATAGCCGTCGGAGGAGGTGGTGCCGTTGAGTACGCAGCAGAGGTTCCTGTACTTCCCGTCGTGATAGATCATGTCCAGATCAGGAAGCGCGGACTTGTCGAACAGGCCGGCCCTGACGATGAAGAGGGTCCTGTCCACGTGGCCGTTGATGATCCTCGCGTCGGTGACGATCTCAATCGGAGGGCAGTCGATGAGTATGATGTCGTACTCCTTCCTGAGCCCGGCGATCATCTCCCCGAAACGCGTGTCGGCGATCAGCTCGGCCGGGTTCGGAGGTATGGTGCCCGCCGGCAGGACGTCAAGCCCCGAGGCGCTCTTGAAGGACACTATCACATCGTGCACGTCCGCGGTCAGCCCCGCGAGATAGTTGCTGAGTCCGGACTTCGGCGAGCCGATCAGCTGCGAGAGCGAGCCGTGGCGCAGGTCGCCGTCGACGACCAGCACGCGGTGCCCCTTGATGGCAAGGCAGACGGCGAGGTTGGACGAGATGAAGGACTTGCCCGAGCCCGGATTGAAAGAGGTGACGGCGATGACGTTCCTGGACGGATCCTGCATCATGAACTCAAGGTTGGTCCTCAACACCCTGAAGGCCTCGTTGATCACATTACGGCTGCCCTGCCTCACAACTATGGAGGCCTCTCCGCGCAACGCCTTCCTGCCGCCCGTCCTCCTGGAGGCGCCCGCAGACAGGGGGATCTCGCCGACGAACGGCAGGGACAATCCCTTGAGGTCGCGGCGGCTCCTGACCTTGTTGTCGGACACGGTGACGAGGTAGATGACTCCGGCGGGGATCATGAGGCCGAGGAGGAAGGCCACGAGGAGTATCTTGGAGCTCTGCGGGGCCACCGGCAATATCCCGGATATCGGATGCTTTATGATGCGCGTGTTGTAGGCGGTGAAGGCCTGGGAGAGCTCGTTCTCCTCGCGTTTCTGCAGGAGGAAGAGGTAGAGGGCCTGCTTGACGGTCTGCTGGCGCTCCACGGAGAGGAGCTGCTTGGCCTGGTTCGGGTTGGCGGCGATGCGCGCGGTGTTCTGCCGGGCCGTGCCCTGAAGGTTGTCGTACCTGGTGTTCAGGGCGAGGATCTCGTTGTCGATGGAACGCGATATGGCCCCCCTCATCGAGGCCAGGGCCTGGTCGAGATCCTTCACCAGCACGTTCTCCTCGCCGGAATTGGCCACGAGGTTGTTCCTCTGGAGGAGCTTGCTGTTGTACTCGGTGATCCCGTTCTCGATCGTCTGGCTGCTCAGGCCCATGTTCGCCGGGAGCGGCTGGTTCCTGTTGGCCTCCTTGCCGATGTAGTCCTTGATGTAGCGCGCCATGTAGAGCTGGTTGCTCACCTCCTGGAGCTGCTGGCTCAGGACGGTGCTCTGCTGCATGTACATCGTGGCCGCCGCCCCCACGTCCGGGATCATGTTCTCGGACTTGTAGGCGGAGATGTCCGAGTCCACGCCGGCCAGCTCGCCCTCGATGACGCGCAGACGGTCGTTGATGAACACGGACGTGGAGTTCGCGATCTGGTTCTTGTCCTTGACCCAGTTCTCGTTATAGACGGCTATCAGGGTGTTCAGCACGTCCTGCGCCCTCTGTGTGGACACATCATCAATCGACAGGGAGATGACGTCGGCGTTCTTGTCCGAGAGGCTGACCTTGAGCTTGCCCAGGTAGGACTGCGTCACCCCTCTGACACCGGACTTGCGGACAGTCACCGGCTTGGCCAGGCCGCTGTCAAGATATTCCTTGGTCTTGGAGACGACGACCCTGCCCACGGGCGTGGAGAGGGTGTCGGCCCAGTGTCCGGTGACCGGCCCGCCGTCAAGCCTCTCCCCCTTGAACACGAAATCCTTCAGGGTGATGGCCTCCCTGCCCTCGCCCACCGTGAAGCCGGCCGGGACATTCTCCTCCACGTCAAGGAACTCGGCCACGACCTGCTGCGACGCCCCGTAGAGGACTTCCGGATGAAAAAAGCCCTCGACCGTATAGTCCATGTAAAGCTTCAGCCTGTCCACCACCTCGCCCATGAGGTCCGGGGACTCGAATGCGCGCAGCTCGTTGTTGACGTTGGACTTCACGGAGAAGAATCCCATGTTGCCGAAGTCGCCCACGTCCCCGGGCAGAGACGACCCTTTGGAGTCGGACTTGATCTGGATCTCCGCCGAGGTGCTGTACGTCGGCGTGGACCTGAGGATGTAGAGCACGCCGAGGGCGAGACACAGCGCGAGGCTCAAGGCGAACCAGTACCATTTGGCGAGGCAGCGGTAGAGCAGCTCGCGGATCTGCACGGTCTCCTCCTGAGGTGTCGCTCCGGCCATGCTGTTGTTGTTATTTTCCATGTTCGAATCGTTATGTTCGTGAATATGTCATTGCCGTCCCCAGGGCATCATTTGCCGGAGCCGTTCCTCGTGGCGATGACCACGATCGTGTTGGTGATCGAGGCCGCGAGCGAAGTCAGCGAGATCCAGAACGAGGTCGAGCGCACGTTGTTGCCGTTCACCGTGGACTGGCGGGCGCGCACGTCGTTCGGGTCCACGTAGATGATGTCGTTCTGCCGGACATAGTAAACGGGGGAGGAGAGCAGGTCTGACGCAGAGCAGAGATCCACCTCGTACGTCCGTACCTTCCCATCCTCGTCGCGCAGCACCTTGACCCTGTCTCGTCTGCCGTAGATTGTCAGGTCCCCGGCGGCGCCTATCGCGTCCAGGATCGTCACCGCGTCCTTGTCGATCGCGTAACGCCCGGGTTTCGCCACCTCGCCGAGCACCTGGTAGTACAGGTTCATGAAGTCCACCGTCACCACCGCGTCCGTCGCCTGGCCTTGTTCCCGGAGTTCACGCTTGATCTCCGACGCGATCTCGTCACGCGTCATGCCGGCCACACTGATCTCTCCAAGAACAGGGAAATCAATATAGCCACGGTCATCCACCGTGTAACCGGAGATGTAACCTTGGCTGAAACCCGACGAGATGGCGCCGCCGTTGCTGTCCCCGAGACGTTGGGTCACGTACGGGAGGTTGAACAGAGCCGTCAGCTCGGGGCTCTTGCAGTTGACGATGATAGAGATCTTGTCCTTCGGACGGACGGTGATCTCCTTCGTCCCCGCGATCTTCCGGCCGTCCACGGACGACATGTCCTGGAAATACGAGATCTGCTTCGGAGTGGAACAGGACAACATGGTAAGCATGAATAGTGCTATGACCGCGGCCTTTTGCCGCCCATTCTTAAAATCTGAGTTTTTGCCCATAATTTATAGTTATTTCAGAACCTCCACAAGGTCGGGATGAACCTTGGCCGACACTGCCATAACTCCTTCCAGCATGACTACCACACGTCGGTCCCGTACTCCTTCGGTTCTAATGAATATACCTTCGACGCCATCGAATATGCCACCGTGGATCCGCACCCTTGTCCCTTTTCTGATGTCTATCTCTTCGGGACTGAAATATTTCAAGTTCTCCTCGGGACGTGATGCCACTTTGATGAAATTGGTCATTTGGTTGTCAGGTACGATGAGATATTCCACGCCGGAGCTTGTCTTTCGCATGACGTACTGGAGAAAGTTGTTGTCTTTTTTGAATCTGATGAGTTGCCTTCTGCTCGCGCGCACGAACACAAGGCTTGGAATGACCGGTACAAGTCGGCGGGATTTGACTCCGTGATAGACCCTGACCGCATAATGCTTGGGTATGAAATGTTCCAAACCATCATCCTCGGATAATCTCTCTTCGGCCTTGGTTTCGCATTTATAGGCTCTCATGACGAACCAGCAGATTTTGTCGTTGTTCCCGCTTCCTGAGATTTCAGTCGCTTCCTTCCTTATGTTATCTTGGGTCGTTATTTTGAGGTCGGACACAGCCATAGTTCATCCCAATCTTGATATTGGTCTGTATTATAATGTGTTATGTAATGAATGGCGAGCAATGTAACCACTCGTGCTGTTTCTCCATAAGAGACAGCACATCCATTTTCCAAAGATAGTAAAACTTTTATTTCTCGACCACTAAAATCTGCGAAATTTCACATTTCTTACACCAATCTATTACTAATTATGACATTGCCACTCTTGTCACAAGAATTGTATAATGAGTCCAAAACTCTATAATTATCATGAATATGATCCATAGTGAACCAAAGACGTAGCGATGTTTCAACCCTGTTATATTCAAAAATAGGTAATCAAGTAGTTTGGCGCGATGTCAACTACTTGATTTGCCTATACGTAAAGCATTCTGCCGTCTCTTATGGAGAAACCGGTTAACGTCTCTTATGGAGAAACCATCTTGTTTATACTCCCGATAACAAGCCGGTTAGCCTTGTCAATCACCGAGTTTTCCAACGAAGCCAGATAGATCAAAGTCGTCTTTTCTGAAGAGTGCCCCATCGCGGCTCCTATCACTGAGACGGGAATATTATGGTTTCTCGCGACTGTAGCCCAAGTGTGCCTTGCCCAGTAAGATGACAGCGGCAGATTCACATTCGCTCTTTTCGCAAGTTCCTTGAGCTTACGGTTATGGTAGCCCAGCGCTGTTTGGTACTGTCGGTATGCATCTTCGGGATTGTCTGATGAAATGATTGGGAATATGTAGGGGCAGCCCTCGGAAGATTCAGCATAGCGTCTGATGATGCGGGCGATGCATGGCTCCACCAAAACAGTCAGGCGTTGCCCTGTCTTTTTCCTGCGATAGGAGATGTAATTCCCGTCAAAGTTCTGCCTGCGAAGAAACGCGATGTCGACAAACGACATTCCACGCATGCAATAACTGAATATGAATATGTCTCTGGTCAGTGCCAGCGTGGGGGAGTCCTTGAGGTCAAGCATCATTAGAATCTTGATGACATTCTCGTCCAGCGCTCTTTTGCGGGTGTTGTCAATGCCTGTGTAAACATTTTTGAAGGGGGAGTTCTGTTTAGCGATACAGTCCTTGACCGCTTTGTTGTAAATCGCCCTCAAGATTCTCATATAAAATGAGATGGTGTTCTTGACCACGCCTCTGCGCTCAAGCCAGTTGTTATAACTCATGATTAGACTTTCGTCCATCCTTCTGAAAGAGACGTCATGACCATCAAGAAAAGTGCGTAGGCTGTTTCTGGCTCTGGAGTAGTTGCGGGCTGTCCCCAGTCTGTTCATGGTTTTCATTGCGTTGATCTGCCGTTCCATGTAGTCCAAAACGGTCAACCTTTCTGTCTTGAGTGAATCCTTTCTTTTTGACATAATGCATTAGTTGTTTAGAAATATTCCGCAAGTTTTGTCATAATTCCGGGATGGTCGGCTCCTCGCTTGTGAGATTATGCGGAGATTCGGTACCGGGACGGCGGCTCTGGTGTACCAAAGTGGATGGAGGAGTGGTTGGGTACGTTGGCTGGGAAGTCACTTCGACAGGCTCAGTGCCCTGGGATGTTGATATAAGGCAGAAAGCCTCCGGCAATGGGAATGAATCCATTGCCGGAGGCTTAGAGGTGGAATATGTTCGCTGAACCTTATTTTATGCGATACGGTTGGTCATTGTAAAGACTGTAACGCTTCGCTTTTCGGATCCACTTCTGTTCCTCCAGTTTGACGTGTTCGCGAAGGTCTTGAAACGGAATCTCGCCTTTGATGTAACTCATCATGTCCGGATCGGCGATTTTCGATTCGAAACCTTCCAGAAGTTCGAACTGGGAATATCTTTCGGTGAAATACCTCATAAGTTGCAGGGTGTGGAGAATGGAGTGGTATTCGGTGCCGGGCTGCAGCATTATCTGATAGCCGTTGCAACGCTGACCTTCGTAGCGTCCTGTGGACGGTGTGAACGAACACGGACGCATAAGAACTCCTGATGGCGCCGGAAGTATGTCGAGTCGGTTGTGGCGGATGAATGGGGCTCCGAGATACTCGTAGGGCCTTGCCGTTCCGATTGCAGGGGTGATGGTCGTGTTGTTCCAGAGGCCTCCGCCGCTGTACATCTCGCTGGTGAACATTCCTGGAATATCGGAGGCCGGAGCAATCGTCCATGGAAGGAGCTGGTGTGTGGAATCATTGGCCAGCGCCGAGATTACGTGCAGGGCAAAAGAGGCTCCGATTTCGTTGTACCAGAGATAACAGAGTTCTCCGATGGTGAGGCCGTGCCTATGCGCGATTTTAGGAGTGTGCGGCTCAATTGTACCCGTTGGCATGGAGCCTTCCACGATTCTTCCGGCCGGGTTGATGTGGTCAACGATGTACAGCGCCGGGGCATCTCCCATATTCGCCAGCACTTCCATCAGGTGGAACACGTCTTTCGTGTAGTTGAAGTACCTTGAGCCAGCGTCCTGGATCTCCACTACAATCGCGTCAAGGTCTTTCAGCGCATCCTCGTCGAATGAGATGTGGTTCGTTCCTGGAGTCAATTCGGCACCGATAGGACTGAACAGCGCCTTCAGGTTGCCGCGTTCCGTGAACAGGTCGTACATGTATCTCCCTCGCGCCGTGTCCCAGCAATTTTGTGTGCAGAAACATCCGACCCTCCCGTCCAGCAATGCCTTGTCCAGCTGATCCTCCAGCGCCGTTGTCCTGAATGAAAACATATTTTATTTATTTGTTATCTATAACCTTCTCAGCGATACCTATGACCTCGTTGGCAAGTGCTTCCGCGGCGGCGAGGGTCGGGGCCTCGGAGTAGATGCGGATGATAGGCTCGGTGTTGGAGCGGCGCAGGTGAACCCACTGACGCTTGGACTCGAAACTGATCTTCACGCCGTCGATGTCATTGATGTCCTCTTTGGAATATTCCTTCTTCATCTCTTCAAGAATCTTGTCGATGAGCGCCTTGTCGCTGAGTTCGATCTTGTTCTTCGCGATGTGGTACTCCGGGTAGGTCTTCTTGAGCTCGCTGACCTTCATCTTCTTGTGGGCAAGGTTGGAAAGGAACAGAGCCACTCCGACCATTGCGTCACGGCCGTAGTGGATGGCAGGGTAGATGACACCTCCGTTGCCTTCTCCACCGATAAGGGCTCCGGTCTCTCGCATCTTCGTGGTGACGTTGACCTCTCCGACCGCCGCGGCGTGATATACACCGCCATATTCCTCCGTCACGTCCCGCAGGGCGCGGCTGGAAGAGAGGTTGGAGCAGGAGACAGGTTTGTAAGGAGCCGTTACTTCCGCGAGGGTTTTGCCTTCTTTTCGTGCGATTGAGGCGGCTCTCTCGAAGAGGTAACTGGCCACGCTGACGAGGGTATATTCCTCGACAAACGGCTCGCCGTTCTCGCAGATGAACGCCAGGCGGTCCACATCGGGATCGACGGAGATTCCGAGGTCGGCGTGTTCTTTGACAACGGTCTCGCTGAGTTCCGTGAGATTTTTCGGCAGCGGTTCCGGGTTGTGGGCGAAGTCGCCGGTCGGGTCGCAGTTGAGTTTGACGCACTCTACACCAAGCCTTTCCAAAAGCCTTGGCATGATGATTCCGCCTACCGAGTTGATTGCATCCAGTACGACCTTGAAGTGAGCGTTTTTGACGGCTTGCACGTCCACAGCCTCAAGAGCGAGGACGGCGTCCAGATGCTCGTCGGTGTAGTCGTGTTCGGTGACGTGACCGAGATCGTCCACATCGGCGAAATTGAAGTCCTCTGTCTCGGCGAGGTCAAGGATTGCCTGTCCTTCTGCTGCGGTAAGGAACTCTCCGCGCTCGTTGAGAAGCTTGAGGGCGTTCCACTGGCGTGGGTTGTGGGAGGCTGTGAGTATGATTCCGCCGTCAGCCTTGGCGAAGGTCACGGCCATCTCTGTGGTCGGGGTGGAGGCGAATCCGATCTTCACCACATCGACTCCGCAGGCCATCAGTGATCCAATGACAAGATTCTCGACCATGGCTCCGGACAGTCTGGCGTCCTTGCCGACAACTATTTTGTACTTCTCACCGTTTGGCTGCGGCTTCCTTGACGGGAGTGTGGCGCAGTAGGCGTAGGTGAACTTTACGATGTCAATAGGAGAAAGCCCGTCTCCGGGCTTTCCTCCAATGGTTCCGCGTATGCCGGAAATTGATTTTATCAGCGACATATACCCCTGTTTTTGTAGTGATGACGTTTTAACAGGCTCATGTCAACCTTGATTGTTCACAGAGCCTGTCAAAAAAACAACTTAAGCCATGATGGCACCGACGAGTCCAAGGATGGCGTAGAACTCAGGAAGGGCGGCGTAGATAAGAGTGTTTGTGAACACGTCGTGACCCTGGCTGATGCCGACGATACCGTTGGCGCTGACCATACCCTGACGGATGGCGGAGATCATGCAGACAAGTCCTACAGAGATTCCGACACCGAACATCAGCGGACCCTGTGCGGCGAAATCCTTGCCGAGCCACATGAAGAATGCCACGAATCCGTAGATACCCTGTGTGGCCGGAAGGGCTGAGAGTACCATGTAGTTTCCTGACTTCTCAGGGTTTACCTTGAGGGCGCCTTCAGCGGCGTTGCCGGCGATGGTTGTTCCGATGGAAGATCCGATTCCAGAAAGGGCCAGCATGAGGCCCAGACCGAGATAACCTAAAATTTCGTTCATAATTTTTTGATGTTTATTTTGTTATTATTTATTATCGTTTGTTGTCAGCGGGCTGTAGGCCTTGCCGGTTCCTTCGTAATCGCTGTTCTTGAAGAACTCAAGGAAGTTGAGTCGGAGAGGATGCACGAAAGCTCCGAGGCAGCACATCGCAAGGTTCAGGATGTGTCCGAAGCCAACGATGAGTACGAAGCAAAGAATGTTCACTCCCGGAACGTCTATTCCATAGACTGACAGTCCAAGCTGGTTGAATGCGTTGCCGAGCATTCCGCCGGCGAGTCCGAGTGCGTAGAGACGCAGGTAACTGAGCACGTCGCCAAGAAGTCCAGTGACGGTGTTGTAGGTCTCGTAGAGGCCTGAGCCGATGTTCACAAGCGGATTCCTGTGGATGTCGTTGAAAAGGAATATTCCCAAAGCGGAAACAACTCCAAGCACGATGACTATCCATTTGGTCACGGCTGAGTCGATGACACCGGCCAGGGCGAAGCCTCCGGCGATAACACCTCCAACGATCAGGAGAGTCCAACCTATTGTCCCGAGCGAGTTGGCAAATCCATTGCGCCTGATGGCGTAGGCGGTCTTCAGGAGCATTGCCACGCTGATGTGCACTATACCGATCAGGATTGAGAACAGCATTTGCGCATCGTATCCGGCCACTGTACCCTTGATCATGCAGGACTTAAGCCAATCAGGAACCCATGTTGCTGTAGAGATGTCCATCCCGAAGAATGTGTGCAGAACAGTTCCCATCACGATGGTCGCGACACCGAGCGTGGTGACGAGCGGAGCCATCGAGCCGATGAAGCCTTTGGCTTTCCTCATCGCGAGTCCGATGATGGCGAGGGCGATGCCATAGCCAGCGTCACCCATGCACATCGCGAAAAAGAGGGTGAAGAATATGGAAATGCACGGGGTCGGGTCGAATTCATCGTAGGCCGGGCGGCCGTACATGTCGGTCAGAACCGTGAACATCTTCACGAACTTGTTCTCCTTGAACTTGATAGGCGGATTGTCGTCCTTGACGGCCTCTTCCTTGAGATAGACGATGTCCATCTTGTCGAACTCGGCGCAAAGGGCCGCTTCATTCTCCACCGGAGCGAAGCCGATGAAGGTGGTGATCATGTCCTCGGCTGCCTTTCCGGCTCCAGCGTCAGCGAGGTACAGCTGAAGGGCGGCTACATCCTCGTCGCACTTTCTGAGCATTTCAGGAATATATTCCTTCAGCTCCAGTAGCCTCGCCTTGCAAGAGATGACGCTTTCCGTCAAGGTCACAACCTTCCTTTCAGCGAACCTTAGGTCCCCTTCAGGAGCGGTGCATTCCTCTACAGGCAATGAATATTCCGGGTCATCGGAAATGGTGATGAACCAGACATTCTTCCCGTCATCGAACACTTCCTGAAGAGGATATATGTTCGACCATGAAGGGTCGTAGGCCTTCTTGGAAACATTGTACCAGCGAACCTTGTAGCCTTTTTCCTTGAGCGCGTCGAAGGCGGACTTGTCGTAGCAACCCCAAGGCCTTCTGCTTTCGACATCCTTTCTGGCCTGCGCAAGCTCGTTTCTGAGGGTGTCCAGCCTGGTGGAATATTCCTTGAAAGCCTCAAGTGGATTGTCGTACTTGGTGTCCGGATCAACTTCGGCTTCAATCTTCTCGAAGTCAGGATCCTGCGTGTAGTCGATGGACTCCAGTTTGGAGACGGCCTTCTTTAGCTCGTTTGTCATCGAGAGGAGAGCCGCGGAGTGCTCGTCAACCGGTTTGGATGATCTGGTGATGTCAACCAGCCCAAGCTCTTGAAGATTCTTAAGGAATTCCTCACTCTTCCCGCTGAGAAGAATGAAGGAGTATTTAGTCATTTTCTCAATCATTGCCGCTTTCCTCCATAACTTCTTCAGATTCCTCTTCAGCGTGACGCTGCTTGACGATCTTGGACGATGCCTTGCTCAGGTTCTCCTCGTCTTCCATGTAGCGCTTGATCTTGCGGATGGCCTCCTGGTAGCCAGGAATCTGGACCTTCTCGTACAGATTCACCTTCTGCGTGGTCTTCTTCCTTTGGAAGTCGAGGATGCGCCGCTTCTCCTCGTAGACCTCCGACTCGATCCCGAGTCTGGACAGATCCTTGAGGATGGCCACGCCGTCGATGTACCACGCTGGCTTGATGAACGTGTTGAACGGGCTGATCTCGTACTGAATGCTTTTTAGCTCAGGACACTTGACTCCAGCGACTTTCACGGTCACTAGGTCAATGTCTTTGATTGAGACCAGACCGGGTTCGAACTCGTTCCACAGTGGGGCAAGATAGTCATACTTCCTCTGAGCCTCTTCGAGGTCCTTTAGAAGACGCTCACTCTTGTCCTTGGCCTTGCGCACCTCAAGCCTCAGGGCACTCTCCTTGTTCTGCAACGTAGGGAGAGCTTTCTGACGCATCTTGAGCTGCTTCTGCAGGTTGTTGAGCGCAGTCTTGTTGTATTGAAACTTGATAGGCATTACTTACCTTTCCAGTATTTGTCGATCAATGATTGCTTGATTCCGGTCTCTGCCTTGGTGAAGTACTTGCCGAACAGTTCCCAAGCCGTGTCGAGCATCTCGGTGATGGAGATGTTGACATCGATGGAGAGGAGTCTGGTGGCATATTCCTTCGCATAGTCGAGGCAGCGGTGGTCGTAGTCGGAGAGGTCGAAACCGTTCTCCAGTTTTGTCTTCGCGTTCTGGGCGTCAGCATACAGACGTACTCCGGCGTTCATCACCTGGCTGTGGTCCTCGCGGGTCTTGACGTTCTGAACCCTCTGCTTGAGCCTGGAAAGGGAACGGAACGGATCGATGATGATCTTTCCCGAGTCGGAGTCGGCGCGGAGGAAGAGCTGTCCCTCGGTGATGTAACCGGTGTTGTCCGGGATGGCGTGGGTGATGTCTCCATCGTTCAGCGTGGTCACAGCGATGATGGTGATGGAACCGTCTGTCGGAAGCTGCACGGCCTTCTCGTAGATCTTAGCGAGATCGGAATAGAGGGAGCCTGGCATAGAGTCCTTGGAAGGAATCTGGTCCATACGGTTGGACACGATCGAGAGAGCGTCGGCGTAAAGGGTCATGTCCGTGAGGAGCACGAGCACCTTCTCGTTCTTGTCAACCGCGAAGTACTCGGCGGCGGCAAGAGCCATATCCGGAACCAGAAGCCGCTCCACCGGAGGGTCTTCGGTCGTGTTGACGAAGCAGATGATCCTGTCGAGGGCACCGGCGCTCTCAAACGCCTGGCGGAAGAACAGGTAGTCATCGTTTGACAGACCCATACCGCCGAGGATGATCTTATCGACATCGGCTCTAAGGGCCACGTCGGCCATAACCTGGTTGTAAGGCTGGTCGGAGTCGGCGAAGAACGGGATCTTCTGTCCGGACACGATGGTGTTGTTGAGGTCGATGCCGGCGATACCAGTCGGGATAAGCTCGGACGGCTGGCGTCTCTTGTAAGGGTTCACGGACGGTCCGCCGATTTCCCTTTCCTCTCCCTCCACCTCAGGACCTCCGTCGATAGGCTTTCCGTAGGCGTTGAAGAAACGTCCGGAGAGCTGCTCGCTGACCTTGAGTGTAGGTGGCTCACCGAGGAAAGTGACCTCGGCGTTGGTCGGAATGCCCTCGGTTCCAGAGAACACCTGGAGGGTGACGAGATCACCCTTGGTCTTCACGACCTGGGCAAGCTTGCCGCCGACTACGGCAAGCTCGTCGTTGGAAACTCCCTTGGCCTTGAGCGAAACGGTGGCCTTGGTGATGGCTTCCAGCTTTGTGTATATTCTTTGATAAGCCTTATTTGCCATAGTCTTCGATAAGTTTATTGATCTTCTTAGCGTAGTTCTCGAATTCCTCGCTGTGGAACTTGGTGTAGTTCATCTGACGGAGGTCGTTGATGAGTTCCTTGAAGAACTCGCGGCACTTCTCGAAGTCCTCGAAGTCGAAATCGATGTCGCAGATGTCCAGAACGAGGTCCAGCATGTACTTCTGGCGGTCCATCGGACAGAGGGCGTCGGTCTCGTCGAATGCGTCCTGCTGGAGGAATACAAAGTCGATGAGCTCTGACTTCCAGAAGCTTACGTGGTAAGCCACAGGAACACCGTCATCACCGAGAATGTTGATCTGCTCATTGGCCTCGCGTCCTTTGCGCAGGAGGTTCTTGGCCTTGACCACATTGGCCACCCAGCCGTGCTCCACCTGCTCGTCGAGCCATGAGATGATCTCAGGATATTCAAGGTACTTTGAATATGACTCGATCGGGTTGACGGCAGGATACCTTTTCTGGTCGGCGCGGTTCTGCTCCAGTCCGTAGAAGCACCTTGCGGCCTTCTTGGTGGATTCGGTCACAGGCTCCTTGAGGTTACCTCCGGCAGGGGACACCGTTCCGATGAAGGTGACGGCTCCGGTCTTGCCGTTGTTCAGGACTACCATTCCCGCGCGGGCGTAGAAGTTGGAGATGATGGCCGAGAGGTCAACAGGGAACGCGTCGGCTCCAGGAAGCTCCTCCATACGGTTGGACATCTCCCTCAGGGCCTGCGCCCAACGGGAGGTAGAGTCCGCGAGCAGAAGGCACTTCAGACCCATCGCCCTGTAATATTCACAAATCGTCATCGCCGTGTAGACAGATGCCTCACGGGCGGCGACAGGCATGTTCGAGGTGTTGCAGATGATGGTGGTACGCTCCATCAGGTGGCGTCCAGTGTGAGGGTCGATGAGCTCAGGGAACTCAGTGAATATCTCGACGACCTCGTTGGCGCGCTCTCCGCAGGCAGCCATCACGATCACGTCGGCCTCACCCTGCTTGGCGATGGCGTGCTGGAGCACTGTCTTGCCGCAGCCGAAAGGCCCCGGGATGAATCCTGTGCCGCCCTCGGCGATAGGGTTGAACGTGTCGATGCATCGTACTCCGGTCTCCATGATCTTCTGTGGCCTCGGTTTCTCCTTGTAGGCCTTGACGGCGACCTTGACAGGCCATTTCTGGGTCATGGTGACGAAATGCTCCTCGCCTTCGGTGCCGGTCAGCACGGCGACAACCATGTCGATGTTGTACTTGCCGGCCTCCGCGATTTTCTTCACGGTATATTCCCCTTTGAATGAGAACGGAACCATTATCTTGTGAGGCAGCCAGCCTTCCTTCACCTCTCCGAGCCAGTCGGCGGCGACGACCTTGTCACCAACCTTGGCGGTCGGGGTGAAGTCCCAGAGTTTAGTGTGATCCAGCGGGTCGGTGTACTCTCCTCTCTTGAGGAACACGCCTTCCATCGTGGTAAGATTGTTCTGGAGACCGTCATAGACGCTGGAAAGAAGACCAGGGCCGAGGGTCACCTCAAGCATCCTGCCTTCGAACTCCACCGGGTCTCCGTTTTTCAGTCCACGGGTGCTTTCGAACACCTGGACCGAGGCCTTGTCACCGTTCACCTTGATGACCTCGGCCAGGAGGGGAGTACCCGCAAGGGTGATGTAGCAGAGCTCATTCTCCGCCACAGGTCCGTCCACCTGAACCGTCACAAGGTTGGAAACAATTCCTGTTACCTTTCCTTTTGTCTTCATATTCAGTTATTTCAATTTTCTATTTTGTGGGTTCGTAGTTAACGCCCTTGAAGGTGCCTCTGACCTCGTCCACGAGGCGGATGAACATCTCGCGGCCGGTCTTTTCGTCGAGGGCGAACCATCTGCCGATGATGCGCAGCCTTGCGATGAAGCCGAGGATGGCGTCAAGGTCGAAGTAGTTGAACGTGGTGATCTCGTTGATCTTGTCCCACATCAGGGAGTCCAGTCCGCGTTCGCGGGACAGCAGGTCGGGGGCGTTCAGAGCCTCCTCAAGCCTCTGGCCTTCCGCGAACTCGCCAGTGTCCAGTTTGATGGTGTCCTGGTCCAGCGGCCTCTCGAAAGCCTTGTTCAAGAAGCGGGCCTTGCCGTTGCGCACGTTCAGGTCGAAGGTGAAATATTCCTTCAGGAACCTGTCGCTGTCCTTCAGGGCGGCCTCGTAGAACTCCCGGTTAAGGTTCTCGTCCTTGAATCCGTCCAGCAGACGGTCAACGACCTTGATGTCGGAACCGCTTAGCTGGGACTTGATCCATCCGACGTAGGTGTCGAAGGACGTGCCCTCCCCGAACTTCCAGTCAAGCGAGATGGCCGGAAGGCTGGAGATTATGTACTCGTAGTTGTCCATCACTCGCCGAAGAGTATCCTGCGTGTGGCAGGTCTGAGATAGTCGCCGATCAGAGACTTGAACGTCTCGTCGGTCAGGCTGATGAAGTAGGAGCCGTCCTTAGGTCCGATGGTGAACCCGCCGGCGACCTTCTTGGAAAACTCCGCTGTGACCCCGCCTTTGAGGATGCCCGCCAACTCACCGCTGACAAAAGGCTCAAGCTCTTTTTTAAGGCTTTCAGGGAGCACCACATTGAGGTCCACTGCCTCTTCGGCATTGAACTTCTCGGCCACCGCCTTGATCACTTCCTTGACAAAGTCGGCTGATGAGAGCGCCGATGCGACCTGCTTGTCTGTCATCTTTCCGACCATCAGGTTCTCGATGTCCTTCCTGGTGGCCTGGAGGCTCTGTACAGCGGCCATCTTCACGTCGCCCTCGACCTTGGTTTTGTAGTCTTCGGCGTCTTTCTGAGCCTTCTTGAGAATGGATTCGGCCTGTTTTTTGGCGTCCTCAATGATTTCGGATGCCTTCTCGTTGGCCTTGGCGAGGATGGCCTCACCCTCTTCCTTACCTTTTGACAGACCCTCCTTGTAGAGCTTGTCGGTCAGTTCCTGTAGCTTGTTTTCCATTTATATTATGTGTTGATTTTCCAAATCATACAAAGATAGTCAAAAGTGCTCTCATGCCAAAGTAATTTGATTAAACTTTTGAGGTTGTTTGCTGTATGAACAAATAAAGTTGAAGCGGATGCCTCAACTTTTTTGCTTAATATGTAGGAAACATATACTTTACGAGCGTTTCCCTGAAGTGAAGACGTTGTCTATGCAATTCTTATTATCCGAGGAAGCCGAGCAGGATTCCAGCAGCGACCGCAGAGCCGATGACTCCTGCCACATTCGGTCCCATGGCGTGCATCAGAAGGTGGTTGTTCGGGTCGAACTCCCTGCCTACGATTTCGGAGACACGCGCGCTGTCTGGCACGGCGGACACTCCTGCGTTGCCGATCAGTGGATTGATCTTCCGGTCGCCCTTGAGGAACAGGTTCCAGATCTTCACGAACAGAACTCCGCAGGTCGTGGCGATCACGAATGACAGCAGACCAAGGATGAATATCTTGACTGAGTTCCCGCTGAGGAATTTGTCGGCCTGGGTGGAGGCTCCGACGGTGAGACCGATGAGTGTCGTGACGACATCGATCAGCGGACCGCGCGCGGTTTCTGCCAGACGCCTTGTCACTCCGCTTTCTTTCAGAAGGTTACCGAAGAACAGCATTCCTAAAAGAGGAAGTCCTGAAGGCACGATGAATGCCGTGAGAAGGAATCCGACGATAGGGAAGATGATCTTCTCCTTCTGGCTGACCTGTCTTGCCGCCGGCATTCTGATCAGTCGCTCTTTCTTGGTCGTCAGCGCCAGCATGATAGGCCTCTGGATGACCGGTACAAGTGCCATGTAGGAATATGCGCTCACGGCGATCGCTCCCATCAGATCCGGGGCGAGCTGTGAGGAGAGGAATATGGCTGTAGGGCCGTCTGCTCCTCCGATGATGCCAATGGCTCCGGCTTGGTTCGGGTCGAATCCAAGAGCAAGGGCGAGAAGGTAGGCTCCGAATATTCCCATCTGGGCTGCGGCTCCGATCAGAAGCAGCCTCGGCTGGGAGATCAGGGCGGAGAAATCAGTCATCGCACCGATTCCAAGGAATATCAAAGGTGGATACCAGCCCTGCTTGACTCCTTGGTAAAGAATATTCAGCACGGAGCCGTCCTCATAGACTCCGATGTTCAGTCCCGGAAACATCGGGATGTTGCCGATGATCATTCCGAATCCGATCGGAACGAGCAGGAGCGGCTCCCATTCCTTCTTGATGGCCAGCGTGATGAACACAATGCCGATCAGAATCATCACGAGATTCTGCCAAGTCGCGTTGGCGAATCCGGTGAAATACCAGAACTGTTTTAGGCTTTCGAATATGATGTCCATCCTTCTATGCTATCTTGACGATTTCGGCACCTTCGAGGACTGAGTCTCCCTTGTTCACGAGGATGGCGGTGACGGTTCCGTCAGCCGGAGCCTGGATCTCGTTCTCCATCTTCATAGCCTCAAGGACGGCCACTTTCTGACCGGCCTTCACTGCCTGGCCTTCTTTGACGGAAACCTCGATGATCACGCCTGGGAGAGGGGATGTCACCGGTTTGCCCGCTCCTGAAGGGGCTGCCGGTTTTGGTGCCGGGGCAGCGGGTGCTGAGCTTGTCGAAGCGGCCGCTGTCGTTGCAGGTGCCTGGACTGGTTTCTGGACAGGAGCCGGAGCGTTTTCCATCTCTACTTGATATGTCGCTCCGTTCACCGTCACATCCGCGATGTTCCCTTCCACTGAATTGATCTCAACGTTATACTCGTTGCCGTTGATTTTGAATTTGTACGTTTTCATGTTATTATATTCTTTTATTATCTTGGTGATTGTCTGAAATTCTGCGTCTTGTCGTTCCAGTTGCTTGACTGGGACGGACGGATTGTGATGACGAAGCTTTCCTCGTCGTGGATTCCTCCACCGAGATAGTCGTCAAGCGCCATCGCGATGGCCGCATAGACCTCTCCTCCGAATTCCTGCGAGAGCGCCATCGAAATCGCGGCGGCAACCTCCGGAGTCATATTCCCGCTTTTCGCTGGTTTTGCGGTCTTTGCCGGTTTTGGAGCCGCCGCTTTTTTGTTGGCGTTGCCGATCCAGCCGAAGATGAACGCAAGGATTGTGAGCGCGATGAACACGGTTGAGACTGAAATCAGGGTGAGAACCCATCCGTGCGGGTCCTTCTCCTTCATTATCTGGCTGTTGGTCTTTGCGTCCACATCCCCGTTGTAGGATCCGGGAGTCGGTTTGTCAGTGATCTTTGTCTCGAAATCCATCATCTTCACTCCGACAGGAACCTTTACAACCGAACAGTCAGCCGGAAGGTCAGCGGGGATGTCGATGGTGTCGATGATGGTGCGTCCGTCATTGCTGACGAGGTAGATTGTGGAACCGTTGCGCAGGGTGAAATTCGTGTAATATGTTCCCTGAGAGGCGTTTCCGCTTGCGTAGAAGACAACGCTCTGTCGTGGCTTCAAAGTTGTCGAAACGTCTGAAGCGGGAATATGATACTTCCGCAGGTTGTCCTTGTCGTCGGACAGGTAGCAGCCGGCGAACTTCACGCTTCCGTAGGAATTGTTGAAGATCTCGATCCAGCCTGTCCGCTGTCCGTAGCCGTCCGTAAGCCCGTTCGTGTTCTCCACGAGGACCTCTCCGATTCTAAGATCCGCCAGGTTCTGGGCACTGAGATCCAGTCCGGAGAGCAGAAGGACGACCGATAAAAGTAATTGTCCTAATCTCTTCATAATCACTACAGAGGAAGATTATCGTGTTTCTTCGCAGGCATCTGCTGCTTCTTTCCGGCCAGTTGTTCGAGGGCTCTGATAATGCGGAAACGTGTGTTGCGAGGCTCGATCACATCGTCGATGTAGCCTTTCTCCGCGGCCTGATAAGGATTGTTGAAGAGTTCTTCGTACTCCTCTTTCTTTGCGGCTCGGATTTTCTGCTGTTCAGCTGGATCCTCGACAGCCTTGATGTCTTTGGCGTAGAGCACATTGACGGCTCCGTCGGCTCCCATCACCGCAATCTGTGCGGAAGGCCAGGCATAGACTAGGTCGGCGCGCAGATGCTTGCTGCTCATTACGATGTAGGATCCACCGTAGCTCTTGCGGAGCTCAACCGTGACCTTAGGGACTGTGGCCTCACCGTAGGCGTAAAGCAGTTTGGCTCCGTTGGTGATCACTGCCCCGTACTCCTGCTGGGTTCCCGGAAGGAATCCCGGCACATCAACCAGCGAGACGATCGGGATGTTGAACGCGTCGCAGAAGCGCACGAAACGGGCACCCTTGCGTGAGGCGTTGATGTCCAGCACCCCGGCGAGCATCCTAGGCTGGTTGGCCACGATGCCTACACTGCGGCCGTTCATGTGTGCGAATCCCACGATGATGTTCTTGGCGAAATCCTTGTGGATCTCGAAGAACTTCCCGTCATCCACGATGCTCGTGATGACCTTGTACATGTCGTAGGCTTGGTTCGGGTTGTCCGGAATGATTTCGTTGAGGAAGTCGTCAACCCTGCTGACAGGGTCGTTGGTTGGAACCCTTGGCGCCTCCTCCATGTTGTTCTGAGGAATGTAGCTGAGGAGTTCCTTAATTGTATTGATTCCTTCCTGCTCGTTCTCGGCTGCGAAATGTGCAACGCCGCTCTTTGAGGCGTGAACGCTTGCGCCACCGAGTTCCTCCTGTGAGACAACCTCACCAAGGACGCTCTTAACGACAGCCGGGCCGGTGAGGAACATGTAGGATGTGTTCTTGACCATAACGGTGAAGTCAGTCAGGGCAGGGGAGTAAACCGCTCCTCCGGCGCAAGGACCGAATATTCCTGAAATCTGCGGAACGACTCCGGATGCGAGGATATTCCTTTCGAATATCTCCCCGTAGCCCGCAAGCGCATCGACTCCTTCCTGGATTCTCGCTCCGCCAGAGTCGTTGAGGCAGATGAACGGAGCACCGTTGCGGGTCGCCAGATCCATCGCCTTGCAGATCTTCTCCGCCATTGTCTTTGAGAGCGATCCACCGGAGACGGTGAAATCCTGGGCGGCCACATAGACCAGACGGCCATCTATCGTTCCCTGTCCGGTGACAACTCCGTCTCCGTCAAAGTGCTGTTTCTCCATTCCGAAGTTAGTGCAGCGGTGACGGACAAACATATCGAATTCCTCGAAGCTTCCTTCGTCAAGCAGCAGTGCGAGACGTTCTCTCGCTGTCAACTTGCCCTTCTCGTGCTGGGCGTCGATCCTTTTCTGGCCTCCGCCCATCCTGGCAGCGGCTCTGCGCTCAACCAGTTTCTTGATGTTATCCTGCTGGATGCTCATACTTTCTGTACTTTAATCAAATATTCAGAATCACAAATTTATCAAGAATCCCCATTCATTCAAAATTCCTGCCCGCAAAATCGTAAAATTCCGTCTCTTGTGGTAAAATGCTGGTTTATGGATATAAAAAAAGTGCCCCTCGATGGAGGGACACTTCTCTATAAAGATGTAAACATTACTCCGCCGGTTTCAGCGTACTGTAGACGTTGGTGACATCGTCATCGTCCTCAAGGAGACCGGTGAGCTTGTCAAGTGTCTCGCGCTGCTCGGGAGTGACATCCTTGAGATCCACGTTAGGGATTCTCTCGAAACCTCCGGAGATGAGTTCGTAGCCGTTGTCCTCGATGTACTTCTGAATCGCTCCGTAAGACTCGTACGCGCCGTAAATCACGACATCCTTTGTGATCTCTCCGTCCTTGTCCTCCTGCTCCTCGATGAACACCTCAGGGTCGTCATCGCAGTCGCACAGGGCGAGCTGGAGCTCGTCGATGTCCATCCCTTCCTTATACTTGATACGGAACACGCACTTGTGGTCGAACATGAAACTTACGCTGCCGCTGGTGCCGAGAGAGCCGCCGCACTTTGTGAAGTAGCTTCTGACATTGGCCACGGTGCGGGTGTTGTTGTCGGTCGCAGTCTCAACGAGATAGGCGATTCCGTGAGGACCGTAACCCTCGAACACAACCTCCTTGAAGTCTCCCTGGTTCTTCTCCAGCGCTCTCTTGATGGCCTTCTCGACGTTGTCCTTAGGCATGTTCTCGCTCCTGGCCTCGGCCATAAGAGCCCTGAGCCTGGAGTTGCCGACCACGTCTGGTCCTCCTTGCTTCACTGCTATGGTGATTTCCTTGCCGATTTTGGTGAAGGTTTTGGCCATATGGCCCCACCTTTTCAGTTTTCTTTCCTTTCTGAATTCAAACGCTCTTCCCATATTCTAACTAACCTATTTGGTCTGGTTCTCGATGCGGGTGATGTACTTATCGATGTCGTAGCCTTCCGGAGAATTTGCGTACTGGTCCTTTATCTTCTTGTAAAAGGTGAGGGCCTTAGCGTTGTCTCCGAGTTCCTCGCAGGTCACGCCGGCCTTAAGAAGATAAGATGCCGCGAACATGTTGTCAGCGGTGGCGGCAGCCTTCTCAAAGTAGCCTACAGCTTCGCTGTACTTCTCCAGTCCAACGTAGGCATCGCCGAGGCATCCTGTGGCACGTGCCGCAAGAATGGCATCCTTGCCGTTGTACTTCTTCAGGTAGTCGATGGCCTCCTGATAGTTTCCGAGTTGGAGTTCACATATTCCCGCATAGAGATAGACATCCTTACCGCCCTTGGCTCCGAAATCGTTGATTATCTGAGCGAAACCAAGCACGTTGCCGTCACCGTTGAGTGCAAGTTCGAACTCGCCGTTGCGGAAGTTGGCCTCGGCCGCCACCATCTGGTCCGTTGCTTCCTCACTCTTAGGCTGGACATAGAATTTCTGATAGGCCACCAATGCCAGGGCAATCACCACCAAGGCGATCAGAGTGCCGTAGATTGTCTTTTTGTTTTCACGGAAGAACTGGTCGGTCTTGGACACGGTCTCGATGACCTTCTCCTCGCGCTCCTGCTCTTGCTCCTTTAAAATTGCATCTTGCTTTGACATTTTTATAAAGTTTTTGTTATTATCGGATAATAGTCCGCAAAAATAGAAAAAAATGTTTAATCCTGCAATTATTGAAAGCCCTATCTCGTTTTCCACGAAAATGACTATCTTTGTCTTCAGCAAGCGGCAAAAAGTAAGTTGCTTCAGATTAAGAAACTGTTTTGATTTGTTTGAAATGTTCTTTGAGGTGAAAAAATCTTCATTTTCTTCCCGCTTCTTCAGTCAGATAGCACCGCTATCCTCCTTGGAAGAAGCGGTCGAACCTGAAGTTTTTCACTCTCAACCCAGCGCCCGAACCGAGAGCAATCGAGCTTGTTCGGATTGCCGAGGTGAGCAGCAGGGAAAGAGCTTGCTCTTAACCTTCAAACAAACAAATCAAAACATCTTCTAAGATTCCTTAGGTTGAAGCAGGTTATTTTTTTGATGGTTACTTGGCTCAGAAAGAAGACAGGATGCCGGCACTGAAGAAAATAGTCGTCCAGAATTTCAGAAACATAGCGTTTCAGGAATTGTCTTTCTCTCCCAACATCAATTGCATATCAGGCAATAACGGGGAGGGGAAGACAAATCTTATGGATGCGGTCTGGTATCTTTCGATGACCAAGAGCGCCTTCGCCTCGTCGGACAGGTTCAACTTCCGGCACGGCACGGACACGTTCGCCGTCTCGGGGACATATTCAATGAATATGGGGCCGGACGCGAGGTTCTCGGTTCAGGTGGACTCCAAAGGCGAGAAGAAGGTGCGGAGGGACGATAAGGCATATTCGAAGATCTCTGAGCACATCGGGGTGCTGCCGATCGTGATGGTCTCGCCGTCGGACACCTCCCTCGTGAGCGAGAGCGGCGACGACAGGCGTCGGTTCGTCAATTCGGTGCTGTCGCAGATGGACAGGGAATATCTCGCTGCGATGCAGCAGTACAACCGTCTCCTTTTCCAGCGCAACAAGATGCTCAAGGACGGCACCTTCGACGAGTCGCTTCTGGACGTGTTCGACGAAAGGATGAATGAATATGCCGGTGTGATCCATTGCAAGAGGGAAGCGTTTGTCAAGGATCTGCTTCCGTTGGTGGCTGAGCATTACGCCACGCTTTCCGGTGGCCGCGAGACCGTGTCGATCGACTATAGATCTGATTTGAGGAAAGGCTCGCTGGTGGATCTGCTGAAGGCTTCAAGAGAGAAGGACAGGATATTCAAGTACACCACGGCCGGGATTCAGAGGGATGATTTTCTCTTCGAGATGAACGGGTTTCCGATTCGGCGCTGCGGCTCGCAGGGGCAGCAGAAGTCGTTCTTGGTCTCGCTGAAGTTCGCCCAGTACGAGCTGATGAAACGTAGGTACGGATTTCCGCCGATGCTCCTTTTGGACGATGTGTTCGACAAACTGGACATGAGCAGGATCTCCAATCTGCTGGGGATGGTCGCCGGAAGTGACTTCGGTCAGATTTTCATAACAGACAGCAACAAGGTCAGAATGTCGGGGATCGTGGACGGGCTGACCGCCGACAGGGCTTATTTCGAGGCTGTGGGAGGGGAGTTTCGGGAGATTTGACGATGGCGGAGTTCAAGAAGATCAAAGGCACGCCCCGCAAGGAGGCTTTGGGAATGGAACAACTCATTCCGTTGTACATCAGGGCTTTGAAACTGAGCGCCGGACTCAACACGCAGCGGGTATTCGCGGCTTGGGATGCTGTTTCGGGTGTGTCGGCCCAGACGCTTAGGAAGTTCTACCGGGACGGGAAACTTTACGTCACGATGTCGTCCTCGATGCTTCGTAGCCATCTGGAGTTCCAGAAGCCGGCGTTGATCCAGGCGATGAACAAGTTTCTGGAGGAAGATGAACTGTTTGTCAAGGACTACGACAAGGTCGGTTTTGTCAAGGATTTGATTCTAAAATGATTATCTTTCTTTAATATTTCAGGAGTCTTTTCTGTCTCTTAATCGGAAGAATTTTATGGACAACAAAATCAGGATCATAATTGATCAGGCGATTCCTTTTATCGAAGGCGTTTTGGAACCGTATGCTGAGGTGCGGTATATGGAAGGACGAGACATTTCTCACGAAGAAGCCATGAACGCTGACGCTCTGATCATCAGGACCAGAACGAAATGCGATGCGTCGCTGCTCGAAGGCACCCCCGTGAAGTTCATCGCCACGGCTACGATCGGGATGGATCACATAGATCTTCCGTACTGTAACGAGAATGGAATCATAGCCCGGAACTCTGCCGGTTGCAATGCCGGGGGAGTCATGAACTACGTGTTCTCGGCTTTGTACGGTGTGGCAGCCCGCAAGGCAATCCGTTTGGAAGGGGACAAGTTAGGCATTGTCGGTGTAGGCAATGTCGGCCGCCGGGTTGATTCCGTTGCCGGTTCCCTTGGTTTCAAGGTGCTGAAGAACGATCCGCCGCGCATGAAAGATGAGGGCATGGAAGGTTTCTGTACTCTTGACTACCTTTTGGCAAACTCCGACATCGTGACCATGCATGTGCCTCTGAACGAGACGACTAGAGGAATGGCGAACGATGAGTTCTTTGGCATGATGAAACCCGGGACGATATTCATCAACGCTTCCAGAGGCGAGGTAGTGGATGAGGCCGCCTTGAAGCGGGCGATTCCTAAGTTGGGACCTGTGATCATCGACACATGGAACAATGAGCCGAACATCGACCGTGAGCTTCTGAATATGGTGGATATCGCCACTCCGCACATCGCCGGTTATTCCTATCAAGGCAAGCAGAACGGCACGACGATGGCCGTCCGCGCCATTGCCCGTTTCTTCGGCATCGAGTCCCTGTATGATTTCTTTCCTAAGACCGAAATCATTGACCTTGAGTCAATCCGTCTTGACCTTAAAGGCAAGTCCCAAGGTGAGGTCGCCTCCGTCCTCCAGTACAACTACCCGATCTTCACCGATGACTTCATGTTCCGCATGGCTCCCGAGAACTTCGAGTCCCTACGCTCCAACTACCAGTATCGCAGAGAGTTTTACATCTTCTGATTGCCACTTTGGCGGCCCTTCGCCGGTTGGTGAGCCTGCCGAACCAACTACCACTTCGACAAACTCAGCGACCACTTAGAAGACAAGCACATCGCTGTCATGCCTGAACAGCTCGAAATTGTAGTGAAAGTTGACAAGCTTGCGCTTAAGAAGCTGTTTTGATTTGTTTGTTTGAAGGTTAAGAGCAAGCTCTTTCCCTGC
>ERZ808240.1728-NODE-1728-length-26065-cov-4.694771_pt1 | contig 26065 bp, 23 predicted proteins | sample MGYA00521084_ERZ808240 | MGnify/ENA primary metagenome ERZ808240 (study PRJEB31516, sample SAMN03275571) | gut metagenome | biome: mammalia-associated habitat; material: feces | host: Papio cynocephalus | place: Kenya | collected 2012-08-06 ... | reverse complement strand
ACGCGTTTCACCAGGTTGACCGCGATGTCCTGCATCTCCAGCTTCTTATCCTGCAGTTCTTTCGCGTAAGCTTTCAAGTCAGCCTCTAAATCTCCTTGATAATCCGCGCGAACCTCATCATAAAGCTGCCGGTACGTTTTCACGCATGGTTCATACGGATGCCGGATTGGTGCCACACCGGTCAGTTTTTCGTAAGCGGCCGCTTTCTCATCCAGGAATCGGATCGCTTCCTGCATGGATTCTTCCGCAAGCTTCAAAAGTCTGCGATTCATCTCTGCCGGATTCAGCTTCACGGTGATAAACGAATAGTAGGCGACGGCATACAGCGGTGTCGACACGGAGTAGGTTCCCTTGAGATCCTGCATCTTCAAGCAGACCGGCGGCGGCGTTGTTTCGCCCAGGCTCTGCTGACAAAAGTCTGCACTCATCTCCAGCTTATGGTACAGCTGCGTGGACATCAGGGTCGGATCGATCCCAAGGAAAGGTTCTCCCCCATGTGTGGACTCTCCGGCGAAAAAGAACATCGGCATGATCTTTCCGGATGCGCCGTAATGAATGTAGCGGTTGTTATCTCCTGCCTGATCTTCCATCATATAGCATTCGGTGAGCAACAAAGCCCTGTATTTCAGCCCCTTTTCCTCTGCCAGCTGATTGAAGAACGGTACAGCACGCAGCATACCCTCTGAATTTGTTTCCTCGCCGCAGACGGCCACATATAAGAGGTTCCCCTTGATACTTTTCTCCTCGGAGTAATGCTTCATGAGTTCCATGCAGAGCGCGTGTCCGTATTTCATATCCGCTGTTCCGCGCCCGAAGAGCCATTCGCCGCTTTCAAAGTCCTTTTTGCTGTCTTCATCCAGCGACGTTTCGTTAATACGTTTTGTTATCTCCTCAACATCGTAGGCAAGATCCTGCAGATGTCCGAATTCTTCTACATCGACGACATCGTAATGTCCGGTCAAGATTACAGTATCCGGGCAGTCAGGATTCAACTCCAGAAAGGCGGTTACAATGCTGCGTTCGAATGGGTCATCGACCAGCGGAATCAGCTTGACATTCTCCGGATGTTCTTGAAAATAGGGAATTTCCCGCAAAAGTTCTTCCAGCTTATAAGCTGTCATTTTTTCGGACTCCGTTCCCGATACGCCGGGAACTTCAATCATCCGCAGCATATTATTGTACATAGTTTCCTTGTTGATCATGCTTCTACCTCCCTTTTTCGTTTCTTATTCCGGCATGATATTGACGATCTCCTGCGCTTGGAGCGCGGCTTCGATCAGCGCCTCACAGTTCAACTTGCTCTCGGATTCGAGGATCCGTTCAAGCTTCGGTTTGGTCGTCGGATGTTTCGGAAGAAAGACCGTGCAGCAGTCTTCATACGGCTGGATGGACGTTTCGAAGGTGCCGATCTCTTCTGCCTTGGCCATAATGTCCACCTTATCCATCGCGATCAGCGGCCGCATGACCGGCAGGCTCACGCTGGCGTCGGTGACGACCAGAGCCTCCGCGGTCTGGCTGGCGACCTGCCCGAGGTTTTCCCCGGTGATCAGCATCTGACAGCCCGTATCCTTGGCAATGCGTTCTGCGATCCGCATCATGAAACGGCGTACCAGAATAGTCGTTTCTTCTTCCGGACAATTCGTGACGATCGCTTCCTGGATCGGCAGCAGGTTGATGACATGCATCTTAAATCTGCCACAGTAGGTCGATACAATGCGCGCGAGATCTTCGACCTTTTCCTGCGCGCGCTGGCTGGTGTACGGGTAAGAATGGAAATGCACCGCTTCGATCAGCATCCCGCGCTTGGCCATCATCCAGGTGGCCACCGGACTGTCGATCCCGCCCGAAAGCAGCGTCAGACCCTTGCCGTTGGTGCCCAGCGGCAGGCCGCCAAAGCCCGGAATCTTCCCTTCGTAAATATACGATCTGTCGTGGCGAACGTCCACATGCAGCAGCACATCCGGCTCATGCACATCGACCTTGAGCACCTTGCAGCCAATCAGCACCTTCGCGCCGATGATGCGCCCGATCTCCGGCGACTTGACCGGGAAATTCTTATCCGCACGCTTTGCCTCGACTTTGAACGTATGGATTCCGCGTTCGGCGATCAGACCCTTCATATATTCCACCGCCTCCGCGCCGATCGCGTCCAACTCCGATGGCGCTTCCACCGCTTTGCTGATCGATGCAACGCCGAACACCTTGGAGATCTCCTTGATGATCGCCTGAATATCCAGCTCCTTATCCGCCCGGACAAAGATCAGACCCTCGCTCCTCCTGACATCCACACCGCGGAACGCTTTCAGATTCTTGCGGATGCGGTCCACCAGCATTCTTTCAAAATATGGCTTGTTCATGCCTTTTAAGGCAACCTCACCGCAGCGCACGATGAGAATGTTTTGTTCATTCATGGTGATTCTCCTATTTATCGTAAATTTGCGATTTGATACGTTTCCATTCGCTTGTTCTTCCTGCTTCCATTCCACGCAAACCGTGAAAATGTTTTCCAACGATTCCGCAGGAGCGGCTATGATTTCGCAGCTGAGCGAGTCAGCTTGTTTGCTGAAGTTTGGCACGCATGTTTGCCAAACTTCCAAACAAGGACGAGTGAAGCTGCAGAAAGCACCCGCGACGAGGACCAGTGCAGAAAATATTTTCACGGATTGCGTGCGACGCGATCAGCAGCAAGAACTTGCGGATTGCGTGCGACGCGATCAGCAGCAAGAACTTGCGGATTGCGTGCGACGCGATCAGCAGCAAGAACTTGCGGATCGCCGCGCGATCAGCAGCAAGAAATCTTGCGGATCGCTGCGCGATCAGCGAAAGCTTCCCAGCCGCCGGAACCTCTGCACCGCCGCCTTGAGCTTCTCAGCCGTGTATTCCATTTCCTCGAGCGTATTAAACTCACTGAAACTGAAGCGGATAGCTCCCTCGATCTCCTTCGGTGAAAGCCCCATCGCGTTCAGCACATGTGAGCCCTTCGAAGAAGCGTGGTTGGAGGAGCAGGCGGAACCGGTGGAAACATAGATCCCATCCTGTTCCAGCGTGTGCAGCAGCACTTCCCCGCGGGTGCCGAGGAAAGAGATATTCAGAACCGATGGGCACGCCGTTTCGTCTTCCGGACTGTTCAGGCGGATATCCGGGATCTCGTCCTTGCAAGCCTGCAGCAAAAATTCCCGGCAGGCACGCATACACTCCGTTCGCGGCACAAAATTGTCTGTGGCCAGCTCCGTCGCCTTGCCAAAGCCAACGATCCCCGGCGTATTCTCCGTACCGGAACGCAGATGCCGTTCCTGTCCGCCTCCGAGCAGGAGCGCAGGAAGATTCCGGCCTTTTTTTACATACAGCGCTCCCATGCCCTTCGGTCCGTGGATCTTATGCGCGCTCAGTGACACAAAATCCACACCGCGGAAGTTTTTGGTAAGATCGACCGGGATCTTGCCAAAGGCCTGCACACAGTCGCTATGCAGCCAAATGTCCGTTCCGTGCGCCTGATTGAACGCGTCGCGCAACTTTGCAATCTCCGGGATCGGCAAAATTGTCCCGGATTCATTATTGACACCCATGACCGAGATTAGGATCGTATCCTCCGTCAGCTCTGCTTCCAGCTGCTTCAGATCCAAATGGCAAAGCCGGTCAACGCCGATATATGCCACCTCATATCCCATGCTTTCCAGTTTGCGAGCCGGTTCCAGAATCGCCGGATGCTCGACCGCGGAAACAATAATTTTTTTACCGCTACGTTTTTTTGCCTGCGCCGCTCCCATCAGCACCGTATTGTCAGACTCCGTTCCGCAGGAAGTGAAATACAATTCTTCCTCCGCGGCTCCCAAAGCGCCCGCGATCCCTTTTCGCGCCGCACGCACTTCTTTTTCGGCTGCAAGACCCAGTGCGTGCAAGGAGGACGGATTGCCGAAAACCTGCTTCATATTCTCCGCCATGCTCTCCGTTACGGAATCATACTGCCGCGTGGTCGCACTGTTGTCTAAATAGACGATGGGTTTCTTTTGCGCCTTTACTGCCATGTTTCTTCCTCATCTTCCTCTCGTCCGGTAAAAACATTCATCCACCTTTTAGTGAAATACCGGTAATAACAGATAAAAATTTTCAGAACGTCTGCCGACGCGACTGCCGCCATTGCCCAGTGCAGCGGCAGATCAAACAGCAGGACACTGCTATACGCAAGCGGTACCTGCAGTCCGATGTTGCACGCTACATCTACATACATGCAAAACATCGTATCACCACCGGGGCGGAAGATTGCGCAGATCATCATATATGACAGCATCTTCGGTGTCATTGCAAACGCATAAACGAGCAAAGCCTTCATCAACATCCCCGTCGTCTCAGGCGTAAAATTATAAATGTTTGCAATCGGTGTCCGCATGAAGAGGATGACCGCCGTCATGATCACATTCAGCACCCAGGTCACCTTGAGAATGTTGCGGCTGTATTGGTAGGTCAGTTTTTTCTTCCCCTGTCCCAACACCTCACCCAGCAGAACTGCCGAGGCATTGCCGAGCCCGAAATACACAGTCTGGAAAAAGTCCGTGACCGTGACCGCGACCTGCGATACCGCAAAGGCTGATGCACTGATTTTTCCGTATGCCGCGAAGATGCAAGACACGGATACCGCCCACAAGCCTTCGGTGATGATGACAGGGATCGCCGTTTTCATAACCGTCACAAACAGGTCTTTCGAATAGGAAAGCAGTTCGCAAAGCTTCGCCTTGAGCGGATATTCCTTGCGCAGATAGATGGAAAGGTGCATCGCGATACATTCCAGCACACGCGCCAGCAAGGTCGCGATTGCCGCGCCCTCCACGCCAAGCTTCGGAAAGCCGTATTTTCCGTAGATCAACAGGTAGTTGAATGTAATATTGATCAGAATCGCGCAGCCATTGATGATGGTCGGCACCGTAACATCCTGGATTGCTCTCGAATTATAGGCGATGACGAAAGTCAATCCCGAAAACAGATAGGAAAAGCAGGCAATGCGCAGATAATCCGTTCCCAGTGTGATCACTTCTGCCTCATCCGCGAACAGACCAATCAAAAACGGCGCCGTGAGATAGACAAAAAAGATCACCGGAACCGCAAGCGCCAGGCAGACCGTATAGTCGATGCCGATGATCCTGCGCAAGCTGACAATGTCCCGAATGCCCCAGTACTGCACGGCGTGTACAGCCGCGCCGCTGAACACGCCAAACAGCACAACGCCAAAGATAAAATAAATCTGATTTGCCGCGCCAACCGCCGCCAACGCATTTTCACCGACCTTACCGACCATGATCGTGTCCGCAAGATTCAACGTGACCGCAATCACCTGCTGGATGACCATCGGAATGCCGACCATCATCAGTTTGCGGTAAAAATTCCGGTTGATCGCACTGAAATTGTTCCCCAAAATTTGTTCTGTCATTTTACCTGTTATCTCTCTATACCTTGTTGATTCCCTTATACATAACGATAGAGGCAGATTGCTCTGCCTCTGTTTTTACCTTTTGAAAGCCTACTTCGCGTAGTCGATCGCTCTGGTTTCTCTGACAACATTGACCTTGATCTGTCCCGGATATTCCAGTTCGGATTCGATCTTTTTGGAAATTTCTCTTGCCAGGAAAACGATTTCTTCGTCATTGACCTCCTCCGGCTTGGCAATGATACGGATTTCTCTGCCCGCCTGGATCGCAAAAGATTTTTCGACACCCGGTGTCGTGTTGGCGATCTCTTCGAGTTTTTCCAGACGCTTGATGTAGGCGTCAAGCGTTTCACGTCTCGCGCCTGGTCTTGCCGCCGAAAGCGCGTCAGCTGCCGCGATCAGAACCGCTTCCATATTCTTCGGTTCATAATCACCGTGGTGCGCCGCCATGCCGTTGATGACCGCTTCGGACTCCTTGTACTTACGCAGAATCTCAATACCGATATCTACGTGCGTACCCTCATATTCATGGTCGAGCGCCTTGCCGATATCATGTAGCAAGCCAGCTCTCTTTGCCAGTTTGACGTCCAGTCCCAGCTCGCCCGCCATCAGACCTGCAAGATGCGCGACCTCTACGGAATGCTTGAGTACATTCTGGCCGTAGGAGGTTCTGTATTTCAGTCTGCCCAGGATCTTGACCAACTCCGGATGCAGATTGTGGATACCGACCTCGAAGGTTGCCTGTTCGCCCTCTTCCTTGATGATGGCATTAACTTCCTTGGTCGCTTTTTCGACCATTTCTTCGATCCTGGCCGGATGAATACGACCGTCTACGATCAGCTTTTCGAGCGCGATGCGCGCGATCTCCCTTCTGACCGGATCAAAGCCGGATAAGATGACAGCCTCCGGTGTATCGTCGATGATCAGATCCACGCCGGTCAGAGTTTCAATCGCGCGAATGTTCCGACCCTCACGACCAATGATTCGGCCTTTCATCTCGTCGTTCGGAAGTGAGACGACGGATACCGTGCTTTCCGCGACGTGATCCGCCGCGCATCGCTGGATGGCGTTGGTGATGATATATTTTGCCTTCTTGTCCGCTTCTTCTTTGGCTTTGGTCTCGATATCCTTGATCATGATGGAGGCTTCGTGGCGCACTTCCTTTTCGGTGTTGGCAAGCAGGATCGACTTTGCCTCATCCACCGTATAACCGGAAATTCGCTCCAGTTCTTCCATCTGCTTGGCTATAACAAGTTCTAACTCTTTCTGTCTGTTAATAATCGCCTGTTCTTTTTGTGTAATGCTTTCTTCTTTTCTTTCAATATTCTCAAGTTTCCGATCCATGGATTCTTCCTTTTGGATCAGTCTTCTTTCGGAACGCTGGATCTCGGAACGTCTTTCTCTCGCGTCACGTTCCGCTTCGCTCCGGACTCTGTGTGCTTCTTCCTTTGCCTCCAGAATCGCTTCTTTTTTCATGCTTTCGGATTTATTTTCCGCGTCCAGGATCAGATTCCGCGCTTTTTGTTCTGCGCTTCCGATCGCCTTTTCGCCCACATTTTTTCGATATATATATCCGATCAATGCGCCGATTGCCAGTACAATCACCGCAACTATAATTTTAATTATCATTGGGCCCATTGCAGCACCTCCCTCTTATTCAGTTTTTTCTTTTCATTTTTCTATTACGTAGGCAATATCGTCTCAATACTGCCGAAAGAACGATAAAAGCACCTTGCGGAGCGTCGCTCATGCGTGAGCGGCATGTGTGCATAAAAATCTGTATTTCGTTATGCGCACTTTTACCCTTTATCGTTTAGAATATGGTTGCATGAAAGTTTGCATGAAAATTTATAAATCAAAATGCATTACATAATTAAATCTTGATATATCCATACAATATATATTATAATGTTTTTGGCAACAAAATGTCAAGGAGTAGAAAGGCAAGTAATGAACAAATTTTTTAATCCGTTAGCAAACATCGACAAATATATCTTAATCTGTGTAGGTTTACTGGGTGTTTTGAGTTTAACCATGCTGGAAAGCACCGTTTATGACGGCGGCTTCGCCCTGGCAAGGCCGGTTCTGATCCAGGCGGTTGCCTACCTCCTGGGGTTTGGCATTCTGCTGTTCATTCAGAATCTGGACTATCGTTTCTTTATCGGTCTGGAAAAATTCCTCTATATAGGCGCGGTTCTATTCCTGCTCACGGTTTACATCCCGGGACTGGGTCAGGAGAACTACGGTTCCCGTGCCTGGATCAATCTCGGTTTCACAACGCTGCAGCCATCGGAATTCGTCAAGATTCTCTTCGTGCTGATCATGGCAGGCTACCTGTCTGAGCACCGGGAGGAGCTGAATAAATTCACGGGCGTATTCAAGGCTTTCCTCATGGCGGCTCCGATCATCGTGATTGTCCTCAAAGAAGACCTGGGGAGCGCTCTGGTCTATATTGTGATGTGGATCTTCATGGTATTTTTCGCCGGCATTGACTATAAGCTCTTTTTCCAGTGCGCGCTGGCCTGTCTGGCCGCAGTGCCGATCGTCTATAAATTCCTTGATGATTACCAGAAAGAACGAATCGAAGCGTTTCTCCACCCGGATAACCTCAGTCTGTCCGGCAACTATCAGGTCTGGCAGTCCAAGGTGGCTATGGGTTCGGGTGGATTCTTCGGAAAAGGTCTCTTTCAGGGGACGCAGAAGAGCCTGGACTTCATCCCGGTTCAGCAGTCAGACTTCATCTTTTCCGTTGTTGTGGAAGAACTCGGTTTTCTCGGCGGAGTCGTCACCATTCTGGTTTACGCCTTCCTGCTGATCCGTTTTACCAGAATCATCCGTGATTCTGTCGATCTGTACGGTGCCCTGATCGTCATCGGCTTTTTAGGTATGTTCCTGTTCCAGATATTCGAAAACATCGCTATGACGATGGGGCTGATGCCGGTTACCGGCATCACCTTGCCGTTCCTTTCCGGCGGTGGTACCTCCGTCATCGCCAGCATGATCTCCGTCGGCATCATCGTCAACGTCGGTGTCAACAGCAAGGCGATCAATTTCTAGCATAGCGCAGCATTGCTCGCTCTCTGCGTTTACATGAAAAAAAGACTTCTTTCGTGCGGCCGTCTGCCAACCAAAGAAGTCTTTTTCTGTGTGCCGCATTGCGCGTGGTCTACAGTTCCTCCACGCGTTCAGCGATACGTTGAAAGTTCTGCGCGATCGGGCTTTCCGGCATGAATGCGATCGGAACACCCAGATTGGTGGAAATATGTATGTTCTCATCATAAGGGATCAGACCCAGAACCTGTCCGCGAATGCCGCGTGTGACTTCTTCCATGGATGGCGCAAGTCCCGCGCGCATCAGCTTCAGATTCATCTTGTTGATCAGATAATGCACCTCATAGCTACCGCCGTTTTCACGCAGAAACGCAGTCACCATTTCTCCGTCTCGCATGGACGCAATCTCAGGATTGATGATCAGAATGATATGATCCGCCCCGCCGATAGAAATCAGAAAGTCATCGTTCATGCCCGCAGGCGCGTCGATGATCACAAAATCAAACATTTCCTTCAGCTTGTCACACAAGACTTTCATATGCAGCGGTGTGATCTCCCCATCGGAGCGCTTCGGCGAAGCCGCCATAAAGTTCAATCCCGGAAAGCTCTTGTCCCGGATGATGGCCTGCTTGATTCGGCATACGCCGTGCATCACGTCGTTGACATCATATACAACATTGTTTTCTAATCCCAGATACAGGTCCAGATTCCGAAGACCGGTATCCATATCTATGACGATAACTTGGTGACCAAGCCGGGAGAGCGTTGCTCCCAGATTGGCCGAAACCATGGTTTTGCCGGTTCCGCCTTTTCCCGAGGCGATGACGATTGATGTTCCCATGGCTCCTCCTTCCTTCTTTCGTAAATTTCAAATGGTGTCGGCCGTTTCCGGCCGCGTGCTCTGACTCTTATCCGCTCATTTTCGTTGAAAAGTCCAGTGTCTTGGTCGTGGTATCGACCTGCAGGTAATCGCCGATGATCTCTCTGGCTACCGGCGCGGCGTTGAAAGAAACACCGCCCTGTACCAGCAGGACGACGACCGCAATCTTCGGATCGTCCGCAGGCGCGAGCGTGATCGTCCACGCGAAGTGATCATAGGTATCCTTATACTGATTGATCTTCTCATAGGTGACTTTTTTATTGCTGACTTTGATCAGCGCTTCATCCACCGTATCGTTTTCGGTCGGATATTTTTCCGGATCTTCTTTCATCATCTTGGCCATCATCTTCTCCACCTGGCTCCAGGAAATGCCCGGCGCGATGCTGCCGAGATGGCGCTTGACATAAGCGACTTCATCCTTCGGATTGATATAGCCATCACGCTGCGCCGTACCGGTCTTGCCGGCAACTTCAATCGGAAAATTGCTGAAAGTACTTGCCAGCGTACCGCGCTTTGTTACCAGACGCATGCCCTCCAAAACATGATTCAAATCGCTCTGTGAGACATCGATCTGCGTTGCCTTGGCTTTTTTACGCTGCCCTTCACCCTCAATACCTTTGATGATGGAAACCTGATTTTTTTTGCCGCCATTGCCCAAGGTGGCTACATAGCTTGCCATTTGCAACGGCGTATAGGCGTTATCTCCCTGTCCGATAGCGATGTTGAATTCATCACCGTAAGTCCATTTTGCCTGTTCAAAATAGGAATATTTGCAGATATCGGTCAGAGTTTCCACCTTAGAAGCCTTAACGGTGGTTTTGGACTTCATACGGTTGATGATCTCACCCCTGGATGGGTTTTCTTTGATCCAACCGGTGATCGTATCAATCTCGGCACGGAGCTTGTCTTCGTCGTTATAGGTCGACTTCGGCCAGTATTTGGTACTGTTGTAATACAGATAGCTCCAAAGGGAGCTCTTCATGCTGCTCATCTTCCGCTCCTTGGAAGCAAGCGGTGTGGTCGTTTCATAAAGCTCAATGCCTGTCTTTTCACCCAGTCCGAACTCGGAGGCGACTTTCATGATATCTTCGACGGTAATGTCGTAACCCAGACTGGTTTCCGTATTCCAGTCGATGCCGGTACCGATGCAGTAGAAATAGTAGTTGCAGGAATTCTGGATGCCCTGTGCCAACGTCTGATAGCCGTGGGAACCCAATCCGTTGTTGTAATTGCTGCAGCCGAACTTATGTCCGCCCATCTCGATATAGCGGCCGTCGTAAATGCGGCGATTCGGATCCAGTCCGGCTTTGAGCGCCGCAACGGCTGTAACCGGTTTGAACGTGGAGCCCGGCTGTACCGCTGTACGGGTCGCTATGCTGTACAGCGGCGTCGGTGCCAGCGAATCACGAGGATTCGTGCTTTGTACCGATGCCCAGTCTTTGGTGGAGATACCCTCCGCGAAAATATTCGGGTCATAGTCCGGGTAGCTCGCCATAGCCAGAATCTCACTGGTCTTGACATCGATGGCTACTACAGCACCGGAACCACAGTTCGCGTATTGGCGCATGGACTTATTGCCGTATTTGCTCTTAAAAATGCTTCCGGTCTGCACGGCCTTGATGGCGCGTTCCAGCGTGTTCTCCGCTGTCTTCTGCAGATCGGCGTCGATCGTCAGATAAATATTCTGTCCGGCAACCGGATCAGTCTCGCCCAGCGTTTCGATATAATCGCCGGAACTGTTGACCAGAATGGTTCGGATGCCGTCGCTGCCGCGCAGCGTACTCTCCATCGAAGCCTCAATGCCGTCCTTGCCGATCAGATCATCGCTACTGTAGCCGCGTTCCTTGACGTAGGTATCATACTGGCTGTCGGAAATGCTGCCCATGTAGCCAAGGATGTGCGAAGCCAGATTCTTGTTCGGGTAGGTTCGCACGGTCTCAGACGCGATCTCCATACCCTTGAGCTCACTGCCCATTTCTTCGATATAAGCGACGGTCTGATCACAGACGTCCGAAGCGATCGTGCTCGAACGATACTTGTTGAATTCGATGTTCTTGATCTCTTCCCGAACGACAAAAATCTTCCTGGCCTCTCGGTCAGAGAGACGATCTTCTTCCGGAATCGGCTTTTTGTTTTCGTCCACATCCAACTTGTACTTTTCACGCAGTGCCTGAAAAGCCTCCTTCGCAGTCAGGTCGGTACGCTTCGTCACATTGCCCGCTTCATCCGTCTCCTTGACGCTGAGTCCGTACTTGCTGATGAATGCTTCTTTTTTGGTATCATAGGTAAAGGTCATGCTCCGCACGTTGATCGGCGGCCATACCCCGTGTTTATTCTGCAACTCGTCCATGGCCTCAAAACGATCCAGCTCCGGATCAATCTCGTATTTGAGACGCAGTTTTTCAAAGGCCTGCTCTGCTGTAGCGTTCTTGGAAAGTCCCAGTTCTTTGAGCCATTTTTTCTTGTTGCTGTCATAGGTATAGTAAAACTTGCCGCTTTTGGAGATCTTAATCGGGAAATTGTCGACATAGGTATCGCCGTTTTTTTCCAGCAAACGTATCGTCCTGTAGGCGGATTCGTTGATCTGTTCGGTGGAAAGTCCGCTGGCGTTAAAGGTTACGGTAAAAATCTGTTTATTGCCCGCCAGCACTCTACCGTAGCGATCCAATATCGCTCCGCGCGGCGCCGAAAGCAGGACTTCCTTGGTATTCTGGTTGGTCGCGGCTTCTGCCCACCGTTCTTCCTGTACAACGGTCAGCACAAAAAGCCTTATGCAGAGAATCAGCATAAGGACAACCACAAAGAAAATAACCTGATAATACCTGGAATTCATAAATTTTTTGTTCATCTGAAATACCTGTCTTTCCGATGTCTTACTGCTTTTCTGATCAGAATCAGATAGAGCACCGTGATGACCAAAAGGGAGTACAGGGTGATCCAAGGCAGCGTTTTCAACACGTACACGATCCCAATCGGATTGCCTGCCAGATGTTTGAGACCCCAATTCAGCACGTAATATAGGACGATGGCGAGCAGCGATACAATCCACATGTTCATGATATTCTCGACATTCGCGTATTCGCGCAGAGCAAGAATGAGCAGCGCGACAAAAACCAACGCAATTGGCATCGGCCCCACGACTTCCGAAAAACAGATATCGTACAGCACGCCAAAGAAAGCTCCATACAGCAGTCCGCCGATCTGCTCCTCATACAAAAAGGAAAACACAACCACCAGACAAAGCAGGAGATTCGGTGTATACCCCGCGATGCGGATCAGATTGAGCAGCGAGGTCTGTATGCAGAAGGCAACCAGGAAGAATATACCTGTTTTCCAGTACTTCATAATATCACCGCCACCTTATCCAAACTCTTAAAGTTCACGGCCAGTTCCACCGTAATTTCCTTGAGCAGCGTGTTGCTGTTGTAGGTGACACTCTTGACGCTGCCAATCTCCAGACCCTCCGGGTAGGTGCCAAGTCCGGAAGTGATGATCACATCTCCTTCGGATACCAACGATTCACCGTCGATCATATAGCCGCTGACGGAGCCCTTGGAATTTCCCGCAACGACGCCCAGTTGTTTCCGGTCACGCGCCAATTTGAAGCTGACTTTGCTGCCCTCGTCGATTAGTGCCATGACTTTTGACCAGCCTTTGCCGGTTTCTTCTACTTTCCCGATCAGACCGGTGCCATTCACCACCGCGTCTCCAACCTTGACGCCGCTTTCGGTTCCGCAGTTGATCGTAAACAGATTCGTCCAGTTGGAACCATCCATGGAGATCACGTCACAGGACACGATGTCAAAGGTTTTTTTTGTGTAGTCATAGTTCAGGACAGAGGAAAGCTCTTGCAGTTCGTCCAACTGTTCCTGCGTCATCTTTTCTTCCGCAAGCTGTCGTTTGAGCGATGCGTTTTCACTTTGCAGCTCTTCCATCTGCTGTTCCAGACTGCGGTAGGAAAAAATCCCTTTGACGGTATTGCGCACCGCGTTTCCTACACCGGAAAAAATGCCGGATATCTTTGAAACGCCGCTGTTCACCGCGGAAGTCGCGGAATCGAATTTTTTCCCGGCCATCACGGATACCGCAAAAATCATCAACAAAATCAGCAGTACCAGCAGCAACGCGGTTATTAACTTGTGTTCTCGAATCCATCTCATAAATCTTTCCCTTATTTTTTATCCTGCGTTTACGGTCTGCTGTCGTAATTTTTCTTGCCATTAGAGGCGTAGACCTTTAATTTCTCAATGTTCTCCAGGCTCATGCCCGTTCCGACCGCCACGGCTTCAAACGCGTTTTCGGCAACTGTCACATCCATGTCGGTTCTTTTTTTGATCAGCTTGTCCAGATTGTAGATCATGCCGCCTCCGCCGGAAAGCACCATGCCGTGCTCCGCGATATCGGCCGCGATTTCAGGCGGCGCTTTTTCGATGGTTGCTTTGACGCCGTCTACGATAATGTCCATCGACTCCTGCAGCGCGATCATGATGTCTTTGTTGTTGACTTCAAGTGTCTTTGGCAATCCGGAAATGATGTCTCTGCCTCTTGCGTTCATCGTCCGGATCACTTCGTTTCCATTGTCATCCACATCCATGCAGGCGCAGCCGATATTGATCTTGAGCTGCTCCGCGGTGCGTTCGCCGATCAGGAGCGCATGGCGTTTTCTCATATATTGTATGATTGCTTCATTCATTTTATCCCCGGCATGGCGAATGGAAGTACTTGCCACAATACCGCCGAGCGCGATGATGGCAATGTCCGATGTGCCGCCACCGATGTCCGCGATCATGCAGCCTGTGGTGCCGTCGACCGGCATACCCGCGCCGATCGCCGCTGCCATCGGTTCTTCCAGGATAAAGACCTCGGTCGCACCCATCTGTCTGACGATTTCTTCCACGGCTCGTTTCTCGACTTCGGTCACGCCGCTCGGTACGCCGACCACAACGCGGAAGTTGCGGATCTTTTTGACTGCCAGTGCAGTTTCCAGAAACGCTTTGAGCATATCCGCCGTGCGGTCAAAGTCCGAGATAACGCCGTCCTGCAGCGGTCTGACAACCGAAATATTGGCCGGCGCTTTACCCAGCATCGCTTTGGCCTCCGAGCCGACAGCCAGTGTTTTGCCCTTATCGTTGACCGCAATAACCGACGGTTCGTTCAGAACGATTCCGCTGCCCTTGACAAAAATCAGCGTATTGGCTGTCCCCAGGTCGATGCCCATATCTTTCGCTTTGAATAAACTGCACATTTTAATACCTCCACTGCTTTATCACAATCATTATCTTCGCCTGTTTGCCCAGCAGCGTCGCTGTGCCTGTGTCCTCATATACATCCCAGGCTCTGCATGCTGGTATATTGTCCGTCCCCGATGATCAGGTGATCCACAACCTTGATACGCAGAAGATTGCCGCACTCGACCAACATTTTGGTCGTTTTGAAGTCTTCGGCGCTCGGCGTCGGATCCCCACTCGGATGATTATGGACAAAAAGAATCGCGGCAGCACTTTTTTTCACTGCCGGATGAAATACTTCTCTCGGATGCACCAGGGTGGAAGTCAGTTCTCCCACAGAAACCGTTTCGATGGAAATGATCTCACCTTTTGCGTTCAGCAGCAGGGCTTTGAAGATCTCCCGCTTGCTGTAGCGCATTTCCTCCATGAAAAGGTCGGCAACCTTGTCGGCGTCATCAACCGCAAGACGTTTGGTTCGCGGTCTGGTCGCGATGCGTTTGCCAAGCTCAACAGCCGCCATGATCCGAACGGCTTTGAACGGTCCCACACCGCTGATCTTCATCAGTTCCTGTATGGTACACTCTGCCAGATAGGCGATGCCGCCCGCGTCTTTGGCGAGGACATCTTCCGCTAAGCCGATCGCGGATTTTTCTTTGGTTCCGGAGCCGAGGATCACCGCCAGAAGTTCCGCGTTCGACAGGGTCTGAACTCCTGCGAGCACGGCTTTTTCCACCGGGCGTTCCTCCTCGGGCATGGATTTGATCTTCATAAGAAGCTCCTTTCTTTTTCTCGCAGTCTTTTTGCAGAGCCTGCCAAAAGCCACGCCGATAAACTGCATCACGCTGCGGAAAGAATCTTCTGTCCTGTCCATTTTCCCCGTCTCCTTCGCAGAAAATGCGAAAGAGGTTAAAACCTTAAAAATTATAACATTTTTTTTGCGAAAGTACAAGCCGTGGTTTCGTAATATTTTATGAAGATTCGGTCATAATACTAAAGAAAAGGAGGAATTCAAAATGGAAAACAGATGCAATCAGACCATCCGCTGTACCGTTGATCAGTGCATGCACCATGAGCATACCAAAAACCTGTGTTCGCTGGATGCCATCACCGTGGGGACGCACGAAGCAAATCCGACACAGGAACAGTGCACCGACTGCCTGTCTTTTGAAGTAAGATAAACGAGGTTCGGATTTTTCAAAAAAGAGGGGCGGGATTCGATGCTTTTCCTGCCTCTCTTTTGTTTGCCGCTGCGTTCTCCTATCCGTTTTTGCGCCCCGCAAAGTCTGTTCAAAACATCCGATCGAAATAGGTACTTGCACTTTTGCGGGTTGCCAGGCACTTTGGGACAGAGGCAGGCATATAGTGGACAAAAGAGCGCATGCAGACGGTGCGGCTGTCGGTCGTCCTCTCCATGCAGCAGGGGGTTTTATCTATGAGCAGTTCCTTTCCACGCCCGCTTACTGAACAAGAAGAACAATTCTATGTCGAAAAGCTGCAGCAGGGTGACGCGAACGCACGCAGTGTTCTCATCGAGCGCAATCTGCGTCTTGTCGCGCACATCGCGAAAAAATACATCAGCCCCGGAACCTGTCAGGATGATCTGATCTCGATCGGAACCATTGGTCTGATCAAAGCCGTCAGTACCTATACTGCCGGCCGTTCCACGCGCCTGGCGACTTATGCAGCGAAATGCATCGAAAATGCTATCCTCTCGCAGATGCGTTTATGGCTCCGAACCAATCCCCCCAGAGCTGAAAAGAACCAAAATGGCGTATTTTTGCAAAGGCTTCCGAGAACATTTACATCCTTCTTTGCTCCACTTCGGACAGCTATGTGAGGTATGCACCTACGTATATCCATAGTTTCCGACTGATAGCCCCTCGCAAGTTATTAGAAGCACAGTTGTTCAATCAACAGTATCAGAATTATGAGGATATACCGAATGTGCAGGACAGGCTCCGTTGGTGTCGTCACCACATGGGGCTGATGCAAAAAGAAGTTGCTGACTTGATTGGAATTAGCAGAGGACATTACATAGACTTCCCGGTTGATAAATCTTGATCTGGGAACGCTCAGATGTTGGGCGAAGGATGAAAAGCAGATGTTCAAGATTTCTTGGGAGAAATACTTCAAAGACATCATAAAGGTATAGAAAAAAGCAGGTATTCAAACTTTAAGGAGTTTGTTCACCTGCTTTCTCTATGGATGCGGATTTGATAACCGCATCCAGTAGCTGTACCTTCTGCTCGGAAGGACAATTTAGTTTTTTGATATGCTGATTGACCAAGCTTGCGTGGACACCGGCAACACGCTCTGCCAATTCACGCTGACCTTCTATGGTTTTAGGATAATGGACAATTACATTGATTGGAGCACTCTTTCTTGCGATACCACGCACCTCCCTCGTTATTTCAGTCTATGAGAGAGAAGTTGTCCGCTATACCCAAGATATAACGCCGGTTTTCCTACTTCAAAAATGGCGTTTTCTGCTATAATATTATTGGGATATTGCGTAACTTCTTTCATGGTATCATCTTATCAAGAATCTGTCAAAGATCCATTGAGCGTGAATTGAGCGTAAATTGACTACTTTTTGGAAGGAGGGCTGTCTATGGAATATTTAGATTTCAGTTCAGTCATCACCATTATTCGTAAATATATCAAGGACGAACGCACCGTTGTTGACCGAAACCTTAATGAAGATTTAGCAGCTGGTTCTTTCTCTCCACTGATGCGTGATTTTATCTTTGATGTGAAAGTACCAAGACCATGCCGTCATTTCTGCGGTCGTGATACAGCGAGGGTTCCAACAGGCTTCCGCTGAAATTCTGCAACTGTTTGAAAATCAAAATGAATGAAGCCTAACGACTACTAACACGAAGCAGGAAAACAGAATCTGTTTACACAAAATACTTGACACAATCGCTTTTTTAACAAGAACACGAATAAAATGAGGGATAATACCTGCTACTAAAGCATATAATATGATTTCAGAATAGAAAAATGCAACAAGTCACAAAAATCTATTCCAATGTCCCGCTGATATATTGATTTCTGAAGTCTATCTGGATATAATAGAATAGAAAAATGCAACATGTTGTAAAAATCTTTCGCAAGGAGGTTTTGGTATGGAGATTCGTAGAGATTTTTATTTGGATAAGTTGATAAAAAGAAAAAACAATGGACTGATTAAGGTAATTACCGGTATTCGTCGATGTGGTAAATCCTATTTATTGAATAATCTGTTTTATCATCACTTACTGGAAAGCGGAGTCAATGCTGACCACATCATTCGCTTTGCTTTTGACTCAGCAGATGATCTTTATCTGATTGGAGAAAGCCTGATTCAGATTGAAAAGGAAAAGCGTGGAGTTGATCCTGAAAAGTTCATGGCATATATCCGTTCCAAAGTCGTAGGTGAAGGAATGTATTATCTGCTACTTGATGAAATTCAGATGTTGGATTGCTTTGAAGCTGTTCTGAATGGCTATCTTCGTAAAGATCATATGGATGTATTTGTGACCGGAAGTAACGCAAAGCTCCTGTCCAAAGATATAGCTACCGAGTTCGCCGGTCGTGGTGACGAAGTTCATATGTATCCCCTGAGCTTTGCCGAATTTATGACCATTTACAACGGTGATAAGTACATGGGTTTATCTGAATATATGCTATATGGCGGCATCCCTCTGGTTGTTCTTCGTGAGGGAGCAAACGATAAAGCAGTTGCATTGCAGAATTTGTTCCATGAAATTTATCTTCGAGATATTACCAAACGTAACCGGGTAAAGAACATTGGAGAACTGGAAGATCTTCTGAATATTCTTTCCTCTGCTATTGGTTCACTGACCAATCCGGAAAAACTGAAGAATACTTTCAAGACGGTAAAGAAATCCAAAATCACTTCCGCTACCATTAAGAAATATCTGGATTATTTTGAGGATTCTTTCCTGATTGAATCGGCGCAAAGATATGACATTAAAGGAAAGACATATATCGAAACCCCAAAGAAATATTATTTCTCCGATCTTGGACTTCGCAATGCCAGAATCAACTTCCGTCAGTTCGAGCAGACCCATTCGATGGAGAATGTAATTTATAACGAACTTCGTATGCGTGGCTACAGCGTGGACGTAGGTGTAATACCGATTGCAGAACGAGATCAGGAAGGTAAGGTTATCCGCAAACAACTTGAAGTTGATTTTGTATGCAATCTTGGTTCTTCCAGATACTACATCCAGTCTGCGTACTCTCTGCCAGATGAAGCGAAGCGTACTCAGGAAATCAGACCATTCAGAAAGATTGATGATTCTTTCAAGAAAATTGTTGTTACCAAAGACATCGTTCAGCCGCACTACGATGAGTATGGTATTTTGACTGTGAACATTTATGACTTCCTCCTTGATCCGCAAATTCTTGAAAAATAAACAATGTAAACTCATGTTGCGGAGATGTAAAGCTGATGTGGTGGAGTTTCTTGGTATTATTAAGTACCATGAAATCACAAAAGCAAAGGAGGGTTTCAAATGAAGCTATCAGATAAAATTATCGGATTAAGGAAATCTAATGGAATGTCGCAGGAAGATTTGGCTGAAAAGCTGAATGTATCACGACAAGCTATTTCTCGTTGGGAATCAGGTACTGCGATGCCAGATGCAAGCAACATTCTTCAACTCAGTAAGCTGTTCGGTGTTACCACAGATTATTTACTGAATGATGATTACCAGAGCGACAATGATCTACCCAAAGTAAAAGAAGTACAAAATGATAATCTTGGACAGATAATGATCTATCTGGTAACGCTCGAAGTCATGGTGCTTTTGATGCAGTTTATGACAACGGTTATTCTGCAAAATGTGTTCTTTGGCTTTTTGAGTTTTATTCCATTTGTTGCAGCTATCGGTGGTTTTGAGTATGCTTATCAAAAGAAAGCATCCAACGCAACAGAAAAAACGAAGAACTTCCGCAGAAAGTTTTATAAGATCTCTGCGTGGTTGGGTCTGTATTTCCCCATTAGATTTATCGTAAGCATGGCTGCAAGATTCTATCCTCGTCCATATTATACTTTAGTGTTAGAGGTTATTATCTTAGTAAGCTATATTGCAACGGCAACTTGTGTTAATCTTTCAATAGACAAAATCCATTTGCCAAAAGACCAAAACTAAAACCATTTTCTACAGCAGTCATGCACTACGGTGTGTGGCTGCTTTTCTTTTTTTGCTCAATTTCCGCTCAATCCACGCTCAATGAGTTTTACACCCTCTTTCAGTAGAATGAAATTGCAATGAAAACAGTACCAAATCAGAAAATTCGGTGCTACTTCAAAGCAAATCTACAGAAAGAGGCATTTTTTATGAACATGAACAAGCACAAGGGGGTACAGAGCAAATCCATTCTCTGATTAGCGGTATCATCTACCTCATTCAGATGTTTAATCAGTTCGCCGTCCAGCAAAAGTGTGTTGTACAGCACCTTGCGGTGTTCTTTCGTATAACACAGACGCATTCTGCCGTACTGGCCGTAATGTGGTTCTTCTTCAGGGGGTACAAGGTTTGGATCATACATTCCGTCAGCACCCAATGTATAGGCTCCGCCCATTTCTTCAAAGATTGATTTCATAGAAAACCCTCCAATCTGTTTACTTTATTGCTACGCTATGTTATAATACCACAAAGCATATCACATATCAAGATAAGGAGGATATGAAATGCGGAAAAATGATGACATCATAGCTATCTATTCCCGTAAGTCTAAATTTACTGGAAAAGGTGAAAGTATCGGCAATCAGGTAGAACTATGCAAAGAATATGTTCGTGTGCATTATGGTGATGCCGCTGTAGATAAAGTTGTAGTATATGAAGATGAGGGCTTTTCAGGCGGTAATCTGAAGCGCCCCGATTTCAAGCAGATGATGGACGCTGCCAAGAAACGAAAGTTCAAGGCGATCATTGTTTATCGTCTTGACCGTATCAGCAGAAATATCAGTGACTTTGCAAGTCTGATTGAAGAACTTGCTCGCCTTGATATTTCTTTTGTTTCTATTAAAGAGCAGTTTGACACCAGCACTCCTATGGGACGAGCAATGATGTATATTGCATCTGTTTTCTCGCAGTTGGAGCGTGAAACTATTGCGGAGCGTATCCGTGATAATATGCACGAACTGGCAAAGACCGGACGCTGGCTTGGCGGCACAACACCTACCGGATATGCTTCTGAAGCAGTTAAGAGTATTACCATTGATGGTAAGTCTAAGAAAGCCTGCAAGCTGAAATTGATTCCGGATGAAGCTGATATTGTCAGAATGATTTATGACTTATATATAGAAACAGATTCTCTGACATTGACAGAAGCTTCCTTGATCAAACAGGGTGTCAAGACGAAGAACAACAACTACTTTACTCGCTTCTCCATCAAAGCCATTTTGCAGAATCCGGTTTATATGATTGCGGACGAGGATGCTTATAATTACTTCATTCAGAACGGCACAGATTTGTTCTCGGAAAAAGATGCTTTCGACAACCAGCATGGTATTATGGCTTATAACCGTACCGATCAGGAAAAAGGTAGAGCTACAAAGTATCTCCCTGCAAGCGAGTGGATTGTATCTGTCGGCAAGCATCCGGGTTTGATTCCGGGCAAGGTGTGGGTGCAGATTCAAGAATCTCTGGAACGTAATAAATCCAAATCTTTCAGAAAGCCACGCAGCAACGAAGCACTTTTGACTGGTCTGTTGTTCTGTAGTTGTGGCGAGCGTATGTATCCAAAAATGAGTAAACGCAAAACTGCAGATGACAAGGTGATTTACACCTATGTCTGCAAGATGAAAGAACGCAGTCAGAGATCTGTCTGCAACAGCAAAAATGCCAATGGCAACACTTTGGATATGGCTGTAGTTAAGCAGATTAAAATGCTTGCAGAGGACAAAGATACTTTCATTGCACAGTTGGAGCAGAGCCGCAGATTCTATACCGGCAATCGCATGGACTATGAACAGCGACTGGATGATATGCGAAAAGAAAAAGCAGAAACCGAGAAGAAAATCAATTCTCTGGTAGATTCTCTTGTGGATATGGGTGACAGCCCAGCCAAGGCTCATGTAACCAAACGAATTGAACAGTTGAATGGAGAATACCAGTTCCTTGAACAGCGTATTCAGGAATTGGAAGGACTGACTTCACAGCACGCTCTTAGCGATGTTGAATTTGATTTGCTTCGTCAGTTGTTGACCATCTTCAAGGATGGCATTGATGAAATGACAGTTGAGCAGAAACGTGCTGCTATTCGTACCATCGTGCGTAAGGTGGTCTGGGATGGTGTCAATGCTCATGTCATTTTGTTTGGTGCTAGGGATGATGAAATTGAGTATCCGGAAATTGTTGCCGTTGGATCTGAGAATACCGAAGATGATGAGGAAACCGAGGAATTGGTGGACTTCTCCGATGTAGATTATGAGGATGACGATATGGAGGATGCTCGCCTGGGAAAAACGAATCCCCTCAGTGTTTCAAAAACGCATTGGGGGGAGAATAGCAAACGAGATCCTGATGAGCATCCGTTCTGCCAAGCGCGTCAAGCAGGAGGTTTCACTCAGCCTGCCGATCGGCACCGATAAGGACGGAAACGAGATCAGCTTCAACGATATTTTGGGTACCGATGCGGACGACATTCTGGACGATATCAGCCTCAAGATTCAGGTCGCAAAGCTTTACCGCGCCATTTCAGCGCAGCTCACGCCACGGGAACGTGCGGTTATCATCTGGCGTTACGGTCTGGATGGCGGTGACACCCGGCCGCAGCGCGAGATTGCCGCGCAGCTTGGTATCAGCCGTTCTTATGTTTCCCGCATCGAAAAAAAAGCCCTCGATAAGCTGCGGGGCGCACTGGCGGAAGCGCACGAGTAGCGCTGGAAATTTATCCTGTGCGTCAAGGTTGCAGGTCGTTCAGTGTCTCCGTCAGCTCCCGAAAAACAGGTAAGGCTGCCGTGGATCCTGAACTGCCGTTTTCGGCCAGAACCGTGATCACATAGCGCGTCCCGCTTGTGGTTTCACAAAACCCGGTAAACCAACACTGTTTGACCGGCTGACCGCCGCGGCTTGCCTCGGCGGTTCCGGACTTTCCCCAGACCGGCATTTCCCAGGCAATGTGGGATGCCGTTCCTGTTTTCATGACTTCTGCCATCATTTCCCGCAGGCGCGTAGTTGTCTGCTCGGAAAGAATGGTTTCTCCGTGGCCGTCCTCATTTCCGGTCACTGCTTTTTCATTGAGCCGCGCCGTGGCCGCATAGCGCAGACCGTTTGAATCCCCGGCCGCCGTGGTCCCTGTCGGCAGCAACTTCAGACTGCCTGTCGCTCCGCCGCACGCGAGGATGCATGTCATCCTGTGCACCTGCAACGGGGTGACAAGCAGTGCGCCCTGCCCGATAGAAAGATTACCCGTATCCCATTTGCCGCAGTCGATCGCGTCCGGTACATTTCCTGCTGTCTCACCCGGAAATCCCTTCAGAACCTTTTCGCCAAAGCCGCATGTCCGCGCGGTCTCCAGAATTTTTTCATATCCAACCGCAGCGCCGAGCTGCGCGAAATAACAGTTGCAGGACACCGCCATGGCCTCTCGCATGTTCAAGCTTCCGTGTCCGTCCTCTCCGGCGGTACTGCAGGACAGTGGCACGCCTTCAATCTCCGCGGTCTTCTGGCACGTGAAGCGCTGTGACACATCACAGACGCCGTTTTCCAGCGCAGACGCAGCAACAATCAGTTTGAATATCGAGCCTGGCGGATAGGAAGTCTGCAGTGTCCGATTGAGCAGACAGCCGTTATCTTCACAGTCCGCGCCAAGATAATCCGCAATCTGATCCGGCGCAAAGGTCGGATACGAAGCTAATGTCAGGATCTCTCCGGTCTTTGCGCAACTGACAATGCAGGCCGCCGCATCGGCTTTCGCCGTATCACCATCCGCTCCGCAAAGCTGCGCAAGCAGGGCTTCGCATTTTTGCTGCACACGGATGTCGAGCGTCGTGACCAGATTGCCCACTCCGGTCGACGCGTCGTTTGCAAACGACTGATCCGCATCGGTGTTTGACGATGCATCTTTTCCCGCATCACGGTTTGTCGACGCACTTTCTTCTTCCACGGCAATTTTTTGCGGCGCGATTCCACGGAGCAGTGTTCCGGCAGCATCGGATTCCAAGACCAGTCGGCTGCCTTTGGCCTGCAGTCGATCTTCATACAAAAGCTCCAGCCCTGAAACACCGCGCTGCTCGTCTTCATTCAGATATCCGATCAGATGGCAGGCTGTCTGCGTCTTCTGATACCGTGCCCGGTCACGGAATGCATACGCGCCGAAATCCTCCTGCAGCTTTTTATGCACCGCCGCGTCAAAGGTCTCCGTCCGGTACACTTCGTACTTTGAAGACCGGATTGTGATCTTCTCTGCCTCGATTTCCGCAAGCAGCGCTTCGAGCCGTCGATCCTTCTCCGACTTCTTGCCGAGGATATAGTAATAGCGGTATTTTCCCCCAGTCAGCGGGTGCAGGTTACGGTCAAAGATCTGTCCACGGTCGTCGAGTCCGACCAACGCCGTCTCATATTGCGCAAACGCCGCTTGCGAAAGTTCCGCATGACAGATAATCTGAATGTAAAAAAGCCTTGCGCACAGTAGCAGGGTCAACACGCCCAGAAGCAGCGCTCCGATCAGGATGCGTCTGCGGCTTTGTTCCGTTTGCTTCATATAGAAAACACCTCCCTGCACTTAGTTTTGCGCCGGAGGTGCGTTTTTATGCAATCTATACGATCTGGTCACAGATATAGTCCACGACTTCCTCGATGCTCATAGCGGTGCTGTCGATCTCCACAGCATCTTCTGCCTTGCGCAGCGGCGTTACCGCACGATGGGTATCGTTGTAGTCGCGCTGTCGGATCTGCTCCAGGACTTCTTCATAGGTCTGCGGCTCGCCTTTTGCCGCAAGTTCGCGGAAACGCCGAAGCGCGCGTTCCGTATCGGAAGCCGTCAAAAAATATTTATAAGGCGCGTCTTTCAGCACCACGGTGCCAATATCGCGGCCGTCCATGATCACGCTCTTGGCGCGCGCCATCTTCTGCTGCAGTTCCACCAGCTTTCTGCGCACCGACGCAAACGCTGAGCAGTCGGAAGCCGCCTTGGAGATCTCCGGTGTGCGGATCTGATCGCTGACATCTTCGCCGTCCAGATAGACCCGACCGCCGGAAAAGTCAATATCCGTTTCCGCCAGCATCGTTGCCAAAGCAGCATTCTCTTTCATCGGGATTCCCCGCCGCAGCATCTTCAGCCCCAGCGCCCGGTACATCGCCCCCGTGTCGATATAGTCGATGCCCAATTTCTGTGCGACCGTTTTGGCAATGGTCGACTTGCCAGCGCCGCTCGGTCCGTCGATCGCGATCTGAAAGATTTTATCTGTTGTCATTTATTTTTCCTGCTTTCCGATGAGTTTTTCAATTTCTTTCACGAAGGTATTCACGTCCGTAAACTGCCGGTACACCGACGCGAAACGCACGTAAGCCACCTCGTCCACCTTTTTGAGCTGCTCCATGATCAGTTCTCCGATGTAAGTGCTGTCTATCTCTTTTTCCATCAGGTTGCTGAGATTTTTTTCGATCTCGTTGACCATTGCTTCCATCTGCGTCATGGAGACCGGACGTTTTTCACAGGCTTTCATGATCCCGTTCAGCACTTTGTTTCGGTCGAACACCTCCCGCCGCGCATCCTTTTTGACGACCATGATGATCGGCACTTCCACCTTTTCATAAGTCGTAAAACGCTTGCCGCAGCTGTCGCAGCCGCGGCGGCGGCGGATCGCATGTCCTTCCTCGGTCGGTCTGGAATCGATCACCCTCGTATCCGGATGATCACAATACGGGCATTTCATAGGCGCACCTCCTCTGAATCTTGATTTTATTATTTTATCATATCCGTGCGCCGCATTCAACTTTTTTCAGAAAATCGCTGCCTCCGTCTCCACCAGGATCACATCGTCACCGACCGTCCGCACATGTTCCCAGCGAATCATCACATCTTCCTCCCCCTTATGAAACCACGCAAAAAGACCCCGCTCAGCTGGGATGATGATCCCCTCGATGGAGCCTTTTTCCAGATTGACCTCAATATCCGACACAAAGCCCAGGCTTCTGCCATCACTGATATTGATGACCTCTTTATTCTTCAGTTTATCCGTGCTCAGCATATCTTGTCCTCCCGTTCTGATCTGCTTTCAATATATGCGCCAGACAGCGGGATATGCCAGTGGATTTTTATACTTATTAGCCAGTACTTCTGTAAAATAGTTGGAAACGCTGAAGCGTTTTTTAGGGCTTCCATTTATAAAAACCTTGATCATTTCATGCTCTAACTGTGCCCTGTACGCAGGACGCACCCCCTGCTTATCACGGCAAAGCTGTCAGGACAGGACATAGACGATCGCACAGACAAGTACGATCCCTATCACCAGAAGCCAGGAGG
>ERZ808240.1727-NODE-1727-length-26088-cov-4.922560_pt1 | contig 26088 bp, 17 predicted proteins | sample MGYA00521084_ERZ808240 | MGnify/ENA primary metagenome ERZ808240 (study PRJEB31516, sample SAMN03275571) | gut metagenome | biome: mammalia-associated habitat; material: feces | host: Papio cynocephalus | place: Kenya | collected 2012-08-06 ... | reverse complement strand
TCATCGGGAAATCGGTCAAGTTAAATACGCTCTAATTTAATTCATCCAACGAGTAGGAAATGTATGTCCATCCTCATCGCAAACCCATTTGAAGCAGTGTCAGCTCCATTGTATTTGTACGGCTTGATATGCGCGGCTTCCAGCACTTCGGGCATCTCCACGTTTGAAATAACGCAACGTTTGCACGCAGAGAGTACTTCCTTCCTGAATCTTGCCTGATTGGGTCTGCCACTGTGGCTCGTCACAATCTTACGCTCGGCATCCGACACGACATCAGACGCCACCTGCTTTGTGGTTTTCAGAATCGCGGCTATTTCTCGCTGCAAGTCGAATTTGAATTCGTATCTCTCGCCTTCCCTTGTGGCTGCACTTACCCTGGTCAAATACCCATAATTCGACAGGAACAAGAGAAATTCTCTTGCCATGCGGAAATCATTCGCTTCGGGACAGCAATCGGGCCATTTCGACACGTCGAGGCGATTATCCCTGAACAGCCTGATGCAATCAATGTAAACGTCAAGTTTCTGACCACGGACACCTGAAAGCGGTATCACGATTCTTGCCAGCTCAAGAGGAGTTATATAGGCCTGTGAGGCATCTTTGCTTGAGAGTTCGTTCAGTATCGACAGTATAAGCTTCAGCGGATGCAGCCGGAGGTTAGCCTTTTCCCACATATTACGTTCCTTGGCATCCATCGCATTGTTGGGCAAGGTAAATGTGGCAATGGTCTCTGCGGAAAATTCAGTTTGCGAGATAACATGGTTTGCAACTTTCCGGCCAAATGGTGTCAACGTGATTACTCCTCCAGTCCTTTCTGCAGGGATAAGGTTGAGAGCCTTCCAGTACTGTCCGGAATTGCGTATGATGTTCCGTTCACCGACCCTGCGCTCAAGGTCCACATTTACGCCAGTGCCTTTGAGGTCATGAGACAATTGTATCAGCTCATCAGCAAATTCATCGGAACTGTACTTGTACCTGCCCTCCAATTTGGCCATGCGGAACAATACCCCGAGCAGGACAACCGGGTCGTTAATACCCTCGGTACAGGCATAGCATGCCCATTTCCACTTGAAGCCTTTGAAAGGGAGGCTGGGGATGTAGCCAGCCAAAGTATCCGCATTATTCATTGTTCAAGTTTTTTGAATTGCACCGCCAGACAGTAAGCCAGCCTTACCGGCACTGCATTCCCAATTTGACGGTAAACAGAGGAGTTGTTGCCGCAAAAACGGAAGTCTGGAGGAAATGATTGTATCGCTGCGAGTTCGCGGCATGTCATGCGCCGCAAGTTGCTTGGATGAGGCAATATGACCACGCCGCCCTTGTTGTCGCCACGCGCAGTAACTGTCGGCGCGGGTTTGTCCGGATTCAAAGGACGATGCCCTATGTATCCGTTAAAGTTAAGTTTGTATTTTGAATAACTGTGATTGGGGATGCTGTTTGGCATATCCGGGTCTGGAAATACCGCCAACGCCTCGGCTACCGAGACCCATTTGCACAAGCCGTTGCCGCAATGCTCCGAATGTGTTTCATTTGGGAAATCGTATGTCACAGACAGGTCATTCCTTATTCCGACGATTATTACCCTCTCTCTCCGTTGAGGGACACCGTAGTTGGCGAAATTGAGGACTTTGTATGTCACATTATACCCGGTATCTGCAAAATCTCTAAGTATCATTGAGAAAACTGCGCCTTTCCCCAAAGACAATATTCCCTTCACATTTTCAGCGAGAAAATATTTGGGGCGTTTGTCCCTGATTACCCTCAACAGTTCCTTGTACAAGTCATTTCTCGCATCTCCGGAATGTCTCTTGGTGTTGGCTACGGAAAATCCTTGACAAGGGAAACCTCCCATAACCATGTCGCAGTCAGGAATATCCTTGGAGTCAATATCGTGGATGTCGGCCTCTACAATATGACTACCTATGTTTTCGCGATATGTGGCGACAGCATCACTGTACACGTCATTTGCCCACACTATTGTATGGCCAGCCTGAACAAATCCCAAGTCAAGGCCTCCAGCTCCGCTGAAAAGAGACACAATCTTCATATACAGCGTGTTTCAAGGCGTTTCAGTTCTGCGCCGAGTTTCTTTGCAAACAGGACAGGGACAGCATTCCCTATTTGCCGGTAACAGCTGCCCATTCTGCCGTGAAATACGAAGTCGCACGGGAAAGTCTGTATGATTGCGCTTTCACGAATAGTCAGCCGCCGCTGCCCGTTGTAGTGAGGGATAGCGCATACACCGCCCTTGCCGTTGCCCCGCGCCAAAATCGTCGGGGACGGCTTGTCCGGGTCAGACACCCTGTGAGCTGTAAAGTTCCTCGCGACAAAGCGGTATGCGGACCCGTATGCGTTGGGGTCAGCCTCTGGGTCATAATTTTCGGGTACGTTTGTCAACGCAGATTTCATAGAAACCCACATCGGCAGGTTCTCTCCGTTTTTGCTGTGCGTAGGCCTTGGAAAACTGAAGACCATTTCCGGTGAGATGTCCTTTCTTTGCCCTATGATTATCACACGTTCACGGTGTTGCGGAACTCCATAGTCGGCTGCATCAATTTTATGTACTTCCACAAGATACCCAGCATTGCGGAAATCATCAGAGATCTGTTTGATTACAGCCCCCTTGCCAAGGCTAAGAAGCCCCTTTACATTCTCGGCAATAAAAAACTTTGGCTGCTTTTCCTCAACTATGGTGAGGAAAAACCGGTACAGCTGGTTACGCTCATCAGAAACGTCTCTTCTCAGATTCGCTATGCTGAATCCCTGGCAGGGGAAACCTCCGACAACTACATCTGAAACTGGTATTTCCGATGACGGTATTTCTTTTATATCCTTACATATTATATGCTGTCCTATATTCGCGCTGTATGTTTCGGCAGCATCCTGGTCAATGTCATTTGCCCATACCACTTCATTGCCTGCCTGAATCAAGCCAAGATCAAGACCGCCAGCTCCACTGAAAAGAGATGTAATTGTCATATTAGTCTGTTTTTGTCATTGGGAACTACAATCAACTCGTGTCTGTATATTCTTAGTTACAAAGTTAGTTATTTTCCCGCAATAGGCAATTACGTTTCTCACAAGAGGCGCGATTGAAAAGCTGATTTTGCCGACCACATCGGCTGCGGCGCGATTTAATGATTACATCACGGGCGTGTAACACGGGTGAAACATTGGCGGCGTAATTTTGCAGCGTAATTAACGAAGGATAGTATGACATCAAGAACTACGATGATGTGTTGCCTGCTGGCAACGGCGCTGCCCAACGTGGCAGCACACGCGCAGTCCCATGCCGCCGCGCTTCACGGCGTTGTGACTGACAGCGAGAACGGTGAGCCCCTCATCGGCGCGTACGTCAAGCTCGTCCAGACGGGCGAGGTGACGGCGACGGGGCTGGACGGCGACTTCGCCTTTGAGCGCGTGCCGCAGGGCAAGGTGACGCTGGAAATCTCCTACACCTCTTACGTGACGCAGACCGTGGAGTGCACGGCCGGCCAAGGGCCGCTGGCGGTGAGCCTCGTGCCTGACAACCAGATGCTCTCTGACGTGGTGGTCACCGGGCGCAGGCGCGGCGGCTCGGAAAACGCCGTGGTGTATGACCAGCAGACGAGCCTGGTGACGCAGGTGGGCGTCTCGTCGCAGCAGATAGCTCGCACGCAGGACAAGGACGCCTCGGAAGTGATACGCCGCGTGCCTGGCATCAGCATAATCGACGGCAAGTTCGTCATGGTGCGCGGCCTGCCGCAGCGGTACAACAACGTGTGGATGAACGGCGCGGCCGTCCCAAGCTCGGAGGCTGACTCGCGTTCGTTCTCATTCGACATCCTCCCCTCGTCGCAGCTCGAGAACCTGGTGGTGGTGAAGACTTCCGCCCCGGAATACCCGGCCGACTTCAGCGGCGGCATGATAATGATACGCACCAAGAACGTGCCTGACGAGAACTCGCTGAGCGCCAGCGTGGGGCTGGGCGTGAACGACCGCACGCAGTTCAACCAGTATTTCGGCTACCGGGGCTCGTCGACGGACTGGCTCGGGTTTGACGGCGGCACACGCTCGCTGCGCGGCGGGATACACGGCGTGCTCAACCCGCTGAACAACGGCGTGAGCCTGACGGACAACGGGTTCAACAACGACTGGACGGTGCGCCGCAGCCACCCCGCCCCGGACATGAGCCTGAACCTGAGCTGGTCATGGCGCGGACAGACCGGCGGCGGAACGACCTGGGCAATGCTCGCCGCCTTGAACTACAGCAGCAAATACAAGACTTTCGCGGCGATGGACAACAACATGTTCGGCGCGTATGACGTGACCAACGACTGCTCCAACTACCTGCGCCGCAGCATAGACGACCAGTACAACCACAGCAACCGCGTCGGCGTGATGTACAACCTGACGATGCTCTCCCCGGACGGCAACCACCAGCTTGAGTTCAACAACCTGCTCAACCAGCTTGGAAGCACGCGCTACACATGGCGCAAGGGCATCGACGCGCAGAGCGACACGTTCAACAGCGCGGAGTACTACTACCAGAGCCGCACCACCTACAACGGCCAGCTGACGGGCAAGCACACCCTGGGCGACGACGACAAGCTGGACTGGAGCGCGGGATACGCTTACGCCAACCGCAACATGCCTGACCGCCGCCGCTACACCACCGTCCTCGACCCCGAATCCGGGCAGATGGAGGTGGACAACCTGAACGACGTCAACCGCGAGTACAACCGCCTGGACGAGCATATCGGCTCGGCAGGGGTGAACTACACGCACGATTTCCGCAGCTGGGCCATTCCGGTGACGCTCAAGGCCGGAGGCTACGGCCAGTACCGCAGCCGCGTCTACAATACGCGCTATTTCCTGTACAGCTGGCCCGGCGGGCTGCCTGTCGAGTACCGGACAATGGACGTGCCCACAGAGCTGATGCGCGACGAGAATTACGGCGCTGACAAGCTCTACCTCGTCGAGCAGGTGGATTGGCGCAACAACTACAAGGGCAACGACCTGACCGGGGCCGCGTACGTGGGCGGAAACTTCACTTTCGGGCGCTTCAACGCATACGCCGGCGTGCGCTACGAGTATTACCGCATGAACCTGACGAGCAACACGCGCAAGGCCGAGGAGAGCCCTGAAGACAACATCTACAACTACAACGACCTGTTCCCTTCTGTCAACATGGCGTACCGCTTCGACGACCGCCACGTGCTGCGCCTGTACTACGGGCGCTCGGTCAACCGCCCGGAGTTCCGCGAGCTTTCCACGTCGGTATACTATGACTTCGACCTGGCCAGCAACATACAGGGCAACTATGACCTGCGGCCGGCGTACATCGACAATATCGACCTGGGCTACTCGTTCTACCCCTCTTCGGGCGAGCTGCTCTCCGTGTCGCTCTTCTACAAGCATTTCCGCGACCCGATAGAGTGGACTTACACCGTCGCCGGCGGCACTGACCTCATCTACTCGTACCTCAACGCCAAGGGCGCGGACAACTACGGCGTGGAGGTGGACATACGCAAGAGCCTCGACTTCATCGGCCTGCCCGACTTCAGCCTCAACGTCAACGGCGCGCTCATACACAGCCGCGTCAAGTTCGAGCCGGGCAGCAAGGAGCATGACCGCCCGATGCAGGGGCAGTCGCCTTACCTTGTAAACGCGGGCCTGTTCTACCGCAACGAGCGGGCGGGCGTGAGCGCATCGCTGATGTACAACTGCATAGGCAAGCGCATCGTCGGCGTGGGACGCAAGGTCGGCTACGAGGGCATGGAGGTCAAGGTGCCCGATTCGTACGAGATGCCCCGCAACACAATCGACCTGAACGTCACCAAGACGCTGGGCGACTTCGAGCTGCGTTTCGGGGTGCGCGACCTGCTCGCCGAGAAGGCCTCATTCATCCAGTATGAGAACACGCCCGCCGGCAAAATCAAGCAGGTGAACCGCCAGTACCGCCCGGGACGGACGTTCAACCTCAGCTTCACATATAAATTCACAGCGAAATAATGATAACCATATCAATAAAAAGAATGAAAGAAATGAAAGCAAGAACACTGATTTCATCTTTGCTGTCAGCCTCGCTGATCATGGCGGCGGCAGCATGCTCGGACGACGCTCCCAAGTCGAGCCCGTACGAGTGGGGCAACGAGGGTTCTGTCAAGACCTGTGACCACATCCTCTTCAACGCCGACGGCTCGGAGAACGAAAACGGCACAGTCATCGGCAACGGCGACCAGGAATTCGTGTTCACCGGCAACCAGACGCTCAAGAAAGGCGTGTATGAACTGAAAGGCTGGGTCTATGTGGGCGCAGGCGCGACATTGACCATCGAGCCTGGCACCGTGATACGCGGCGACAAGGAGACACAGGCCTCGCTCATCATCGAGCCCGGCGGCAAGCTCTATGCCGAGGGCACTGCCACCGAGCCTATCGTCTTCACCTCGGAGCAGCCCAAGGGTCAGCGCAAGCCCGGCGACTGGGGCGGCCTCGTGATCTGCGGCAAGGCCCGCAACAACCAGGGCGTGCTCAACCAGCAGATCGAGGGCGGCCCGCGCACAAAGCACGGCGGCACTGACGACAGCGACAACTCTGGCGTGCTGCGCTATGTCCGCGTCGAGTTTGCCGGATACCCCTTCCAGAAGAACAAGGAAATCAACGGCGTCACCTTCGGCTCTGTCGGCAGCGGCACTACCGTTGACCATGTGCAGGTGTCGTACTGCAACGACGATTCTTACGAGTGGTTCGGAGGCTCTGTCAACTGCCGCTACCTGGTGGCTTACAACGGCTGGGACGACGAGTTTGACACCGACAACGGCTTCTCGGGCAAGGTGCAGTTCTGTCTCTCGATACGCGACCCGCGCATCGCCGACACCTCGCAGTCAAACGGCTTCGAGTCTGACAACTGCGCCGACGGCGCGCTCACAGAGCCTTTCACCTCCGCAGTCTTCAGCAACGTGACATTCATCGGCCCGCTCGGACGCGACGCCAACTTCACCAACGACGCCTCATACATCAACGGCGGCAGCTACAACCCCAACAACGGCTCTGCCCTCGGCAAGTTCCAGGCTGCGATGCAGATACGCCGCTCCTCGCGCCTGAACTGCTTCAACTCCGTGGCCGTAGGCTACCCCATCGGCCTTATCATCGACGGCGAGAAGGGCGGCACCGTAGAGAGTGCCAAGAACGGCCAGATCGGCCTGCAGAACGTATGGTTTGCCGGCATGGGCATCACTGGCAGCGACGCCAACAAGGTCTATGAAGATGTGCTCTACGATGCCCGCAACAAGGCTGTCATCGACGCCAACCAGGAGTCTTACTCCTCGACATTCTTCAAGGCGCAGAGCGGCAACCGCGTGATGCCCGACATCGCCAGCCTGCTCCTTTCCGACCCGCGCCACATCGGCGTGAGCTACCTGCCTACAGCGTCAAGCCCGCTGCTTAACGCCGCCTCGTTCACCAACCCGCTGCTCGCCAGCTGGTTTGAGCAGGTGTCATACATCGGGGCTTTCGGCACGTCAGACAACTGGCTGGACGGCTGGACCAACTTCGACCCGCAGAACACCGATTACTAACCTTGCAATAATTACAGCCGGGGCATAACGCCCTCCCGATGCCGGCACGGACTCCCCTCCCTGCCGGCATCTCCCGTCTCCACCCCAGACCTATTCCACGGCTGCGCAGGGACGCTTCAGTAGTTGATTTCACATATTAGGAGTTCGCGAGGACATCTACGATAGGCACGTCATCCAGTTTGAGGACATTCCATAAGTCCGTGTCATCATCAAACGTGAGCAGGACATCACCCTCCTCATGCTCGTTCCATGAAATTTTTCTTGCGACCCATTTCCCATCCCAGTCCGCTTTGGTGCGCACTCTCCAGAATTTGAACGGACTGCCTTCCATGAAAAACTCATAGAAATTGCCGTCAACCGTGTAGTAGAACACTATGGAGAACGCATGCTTCCAAAAGTAGTTGAACACCTCCTTGGGATTGTAGGATTCTGCATCGAGACAGTCGCTTTTGCTCCAGCCGAGATCCGATTGGCGTATCAATGGTTCGTCTGGAAACCAGTTAGTCAAGATTACTTTGTCTTCTTCCATTCCACAAGCCGGCATCAGCTCTCATAAATCAGGAATTTGTCTTTTGCGGCTGTCTCGGCGGCAAACGGAAGCAGCCTGTCCTCCTCGACAAGGTCCACGCTCCTGTGCAGCAAGTCCTCAAGCCCTATCATCATGCCGGAGATAGTCAGCAGCGAAATCCTTGCCGTGCGGTCGTACTCCACGAGTATGTCTACATCGCTTTCGGGTGTCTCCTCGCCCCTGGAGCAAGAGCCGAACAACCAAGCCTTCCTCACAGGCTGACCGGTAAAGAAACGCTGTATCTTGGGTATCATGTCCCTTACGCTGTCGCTTATCATAACTCGAGGCTTTGATTATCGCAAAGTTACACATTAGTTTCGACATTCCGAAATTCTCGGCTCACAAAACGCTGGCAGCGATGCCGTCGGCGGATATGGCTGACTATCAGCGGCGTGGCGGAGGGTTATGCTTTTTTAGCGATTTTTCGGCGCAGCGGCGGTTGATGCCCTCATCAAAAATGAGTAATTTTGCCAAGCAGTGTCTTGCGGCACTGCATTGTTGTATGTTAGGCAGCTGGCATTCCGCCCTGTCTGCTTGCGTCCGGGCCGTCGGCAGCGTGAGAGCGTTGCCAGGTCGCGGCGCGTCCGGCAGAGGGGGCTGACGCTGCTCTTTAATATGATACTGATGAAAACCAAACGACTGATATTCCTACTGTTGTCACTCATACTGATGGCCGGGGTCTCGGGGGTGGCGTATGGCTCTGCCGCTCCCAAGAAGTCATCGACCACACAGACCTCAAGCAAGAAGAAGGACAAGGCGCAGAAGAAGTCCGCCAAATCCTCCAAGAAATCGTCCAAGAAATCCTCCAAGTCCTCGGAATCGGAAAAGAAAAAGACTTCGTCGAAATCGAACAAGAAGTCTTCATCCAAGTCGAAGGCATCTAAAAAGGACAAGGACGACGACAGCAAGTCGGGCAAGTCCACTAAGAACAGCCGCAAGAAGAAGAACAGCAAGGCCTCGCAGAAGGACAAGGACGACAAGGGCAAGTCTGTCAAGTCTACTCGCGGCGGCAAGAAGGACAAGAAGGCGTCAGCCAAGGAGAGCAGCTCCCCCAAGAAGAAAACGACCAAGGACAAGTCGAAGAAAGAGAAGTCCACAAAGGACAAATCAACCAAGGACAAACCTACCAAGAATAAGTCCACAAAGGGCAATACCGTCAAGAACTCCAAAGCGCAGTCAGCCAAGCCGTCAAAGAAGAACTATTCCGTTGACGGCGGCGGCAGCAAGTCCGGCTCGCAGCCCAAGCAGGAAGACAAGCTGGCAAAAAAGACGGAGACAAAGAAAGCGGAAGCCAAGCCCGCGACAAGCGGCGACGACGCGCTCACGAAGCGTGTCAACGACCGTGTGGTCAACAGCATGTCGAAATCTGCCGGGGCAGGGACATCTCGGCTGAAAGTAAACAGTGTGCGCAGCGACGACCGCCACAAGTCGGTCAGCGTGTCGCTCAACGAGGAGTTCACATACCTGCCGGTGACCCGGGAGATGATAGGCAACATCGAGAAGGAAGTGGGACGGGCTTTGCCCGACTCAATATCGTCATACCGCGTCAACCTGAACGTGGGCAACCGTCCGCTGTCATACTACATCAACAAGGTGGACCGCATGAGCTCCCCCTCCAAAGAGCCGTTTGTCACCGCAAAGGAACCGTATGCCAAGGCTACAAAAGGCATGGACGGCGACATCGTGGCGATGTGGCACAGCCACGGACGCTATTTCCGCTCGGGCAGCTGGGTGTGGCAGCGGCCGTTCCTATACGAGACCGCAGAGGACATCTACACTATGGGGTATGTGCTGCCCTACATTGTCCCGATGCTCGAGAACGCCGGCGCATACGTCATGCTGCCGCGTGAGCGCGACCCGAACAAGAACGAGGTAATCGTTGACAACGACACCAACCCCGGCGGCATGATATTCTCGCAGCCGTACTACAAGGAGGAAACCGGCAAGACGCGCTGGGAGCAGGGCGAGAAGGACGGCTTCATCTACGACCTGCCCGACTTCCGCGACACCGAGAACCCCTTCGAGGGCGGCACTTACCGCCAGACCAAGACCATCAAGAGCGGCAAGGCCTCCAAGGCCGGCTGGTATGCCGACATCCCCGAGGACGGCGAGTATGCCGTATACGTCAGCTACAAGTCGCTGCCCAACTCCACGGAGGACGCGCACTACACGGTCAACTACTCGGGCGGCTCACGCGAGTTCTACGTCAACCAGACCATGGGCGGCGGCACATGGATATACCTCGGCACATTCCCCCTCGAAGCCGGGTACAGCGACACCGAGCCGGTAGTGACCCTCGACAACATTTCGCACAAGGGGAGCGGAAAGCTCGTGACTGCCGACGCGGTCAAGATAGGCGGAGGCATGGGCAACATCGCCCGCAGCCGCAGCCGCAGCGACATATACTACGACCCCTCAACGCCGGTCAACGACCTGGCGCAGAAAACTGAACAGCCGGAGCCAGCGTCTGACGTGGAAAGCGAGGACGTGGACGGCGAGCAAGCCCCGGAGGACGAGCCCGCTGCCGCACCTGTCAAGAAAGGGGCTGCGCCGAAGTTCTCGACATCAGGGATGCCCCGTTTTGTGGAGGCGGCACGCTACTGGATGCAGTGGGCGGGAATACCCGAATCTGTATACTCCCCCTTCCACGGCGCGGACGACTACAAGGACGACTATACGGCTCGCGGCCACTGGGTGAACTACCTGGCCGGAGGCTCGCGTGTGCTGCCGGGACGCAACGGCCTGCACATACCCGTTGACATCTCGTTTGCACTTCACTCCGACGCAGGGCTGCGCAGCGACAACAGCATCGTCGGCACGCTGGGCATCTACTACACCAACAACGGGCAGAAATACGCCGACGGCACCCCGCGCATCAACTCGCGCATGCTCACCGACATCATCATGCGCCAGATAGTGGGCGACATACGCGCCGAGTTCGAGCCTAACTGGACGCGCCGCTCCATGTGGGACAAGTCGTATCTTGAAGCACGTGTGGCAGAAGTGCCGACCACCCTCATCGAGCTGATGAGCCACCAGAATTTCGGGGATATGCGATACGGCCTCGACCCCAACTTCCAGTTCACTGTCGGACGTGCCATTTACAAGGGGATGCTGCGGTTCATCGCCCAGCGCAAGGGGCGCGACGTGGTGGTACAGCCGCTGCCGGTCAACGACTTCGCCATACGCCGCACAGGCAAGGGGCGTTACCGCCTCAGCTGGAAGCCGACCGCAGACCCGCTGGAACCGACAGCCACTCCCGACAAATACATCATATTCGAGCGCACTGCCGGCAACCTCGGCTTCCGCAAGATAGCCGAAGTCAAAGGCACGAGCTTTGACTTGAAAGTGACCGACACCGAAGTGCACAGCTTCAAGGTGCTGGCTGCCAACGCCGGCGGCGTGTCGTTCCCCTCGGAGGTGCTGGCTCTGCGCGAATGCCCTGACGGCTCTGCACCGGCACTCATAGTCAACGGCTTCACCCGTGTGAGCGGCCCGGCCTCGTTCAGCGAGGGCTCGAGCGCCGGCTTCCGCTCGGAAGACGATTTCGGAGTGCCCTACATACGCAACATCACATTCTCGGGACACCAGCGCGATTTCCGCCGCAACAACGGCAACAGAACAGGCGCCAGCGACACCAACTACGTGTCGGAAGTGATAGCCGGCAACACGTTTGACTTCGTGGCAGAACACGGCATGAGCCTCGGCGAGGCCGGCTACGGATTCGTGTCGGCGAGCCTCCTCTCTGTCGAAAACGGCGAGGTTGACCTGGACGCTTATCCCGTCGTTGACCTGATACTCGGCAAGCAGAAAACCACCGTGGTGGGCTGCGGCAAGAGCGGCGTAAACTACCGCACATTCACCACGCAGCTGCAGTCGCGGCTGCGCAGCTACCTCTCCGGCGGCGGACGGCTGCTCGTGAGCGGCGCATACGTGGCAAGCGACCTCTTTGACGACCGCAGCACAGAGGCTGACCACCGCTTCGCGCGCGAAGTCCTCGGCGTGGAGCTCGATGCCTCGCGCCGCCACAACGGACGGCTGGCGGTGCGCGGAGCGTCAGGACGCTACACATTCTGCAACACGCTCAACGACAAGATGTACATCGTCGAGAAGCCCGATGCGCTGACCCCGCTCTCCGGCTCGTCAGTCATCATGCAGTTTGGCGACGACAACAGCGCGGCAGCGGTCGCAGGACGGCGCGACAAGGGGCGCATCGTGGTCATGTCAGTGCCTTTCGAGTCTGTCGAGGGCGACGAGAACCGCGACCGGCTGATGAAGACCCTGCTCGAAAACCTCCGTTAAACAAGACACTTATATATGAACGACATAATAGCATTTGAGAACGTAGCGCAGCTGGCCGAAGCCACCGCAGCAATGCCCGCAGACGCATACGCGGCAGTGAGGATAGACCGCCGCGAAATGAGCGTGGACGCAGGCTGCCTGCGCCGCATGGAGACCGTTGCACGCGACTGCGGCGCGGCTATGGCCTATTCGCATTACCGCGAGGCTGTCGAGGACGGCAAGGTGGTGCTGCACCCTGTCATCAGCTGCCAGCGCGGCTCGCTGCGCGACGACTTCGACTTCGGCTCGCTGGTGATGATAAGCGCCTCCGCCCTGCGCCGCTGCATGGCAGAGCTGGACAGCGTTTCCGGGCTGTACGACGGAGGCTGGTATGCACTGCGCCTGCGGCTGGCTGACATGGGCATCGTCGCCATACCCGAATACCTCTACACAGTCCAGCGCACAGACCACCGCCTCAGCGGCCAGAAGCAGCACGACTACGTGGACCCGAGAAACGCCGACTACCAGAAGCAAATGGAGGACACGCTGACGGCATACCTGCGCGGCAAGGCTCTTATAGACGCCGCTGACATACGCCGTGTTGACGTGGAGCAAGGCGAGTTCGCCGTCGAGGCATCGGTGGTCATACCAGTGCGCAACCGCGTGCGCACTGTGGGCGATGCCGTCCGCTCGGCTCTTGAACAGGAAACCTCGTTCCCCTACAATGTCATAGTGGTTGACAACGACAGCACCGACGGCACTCGCGAGCTGCTCGAGGCCATAGACGACCCACGCCTCGTGCTTGTGAAAGTGCCGGCTTCGGAGATGCTCGGCATCGGAGGATGCTGGAACCGCGCCATCAATGACGAGCGGTGCGGACGCTTCTCCGTACAGCTTGACTCTGACGATGTTTACAGCTCGCCGCATACCCTTCAGGCAGTGGTTGACAAGTTCCGCGCCGAACGCTGTGCCATGGTCATCGGCAGCTACATGATGACCGGCTTCGAGATGAACCCGATACCCCCGGGCATGATACAGCACCGCGAATGGACTGACACCAATGGCATGAACAACGCCCTGCGCATCAACGGGCTGGGCGCGCCCAGGGCATTCTACACCCCCATTGTCCGCCAGATACAGTTCCCCAACGTCAGCTACGGAGAGGACTACGCCGTGGGGCTGCGCATCTGCCGACAGTACCGCATCGGGCGCATCTACGACAACCTATACTGCTGCCGACGCTGGGAGGGCAACTCCGACGCTGCACTGAGCATCGAACAGACCAACGCCAATAACACTTACAAGGACTTCATACGCACTGTCGAACTCGAAGCACGCACCGCGCTGTGCCGTGGCAAGAAGTGAGGCACGACGAAACACATACCAGACATGCAGGAAGCAATATCTGATTTCTACGACGCGCAGTTTGCCGCAATGCCGCAAATGAAGGAGAGCTATGACCGCCTCGCGCAGGTAAGGCGGCGGCGCATCACCATGGGCGATGCCGATGTCTTCGTGCAGTGCAACCCCGCTCGCGCCCGCTCTACAACAGCTGCCGTCAGCCGCGGGGAGGTGGCCAAACGCCCCTGCTTCCTCTGCCGCAAGAACCGCCCCGAAAGGCAGCTCGCCGGCGAGGCCATTCAGGACTACGAGATACTCATCAACCCCTACCCCATCCTCCCGGTACACTTCACAATAGCCTCATGCGAACACCGTCCCCAAGACGGAGCCCCGCTTGAAATGGTCGATTTGCTCAACATGATGCCCTCGCTCTGCGCCTTCTACAACGGCGCGTCGGCAGGAGCGTCTGCACCTGACCACCTCCATTTCCAAGCCGTCCTGCGCAGTGAGCTGCCGCTGTTGCGTGCCGTAGAAGAGCGTCATGCCCTCGGTGATGCCGCAGCACGCACTTCCGACAGCCTCGGCAACTTCCCCATGCGCTTCGTCAGCCTCGTCATAAAGCCCGATTTCAGCGGCATGCAGATGCTTGCAGTGCTGCCACGGCTGGGCGGCATCTCCGACGACCCAGCGACAAAGCGCGGACTGGTCAACGTGCTGATGTGGAAGGACAACAGCGGACTGCTGCGGGCATTGCTGTTCCCGCGCCGCCGCCACCGCCCCGACTGCTATTTCGCAGAGGGCGAGGAGAAAATGCTCGTCAGCCCCGGAGCGCTCGACATGGCCGGCATCATCGTCACACCTCGTGAGGAAGACTTTGAACGCATATCTGCCGACGACATACGCCTCATCTACTGGCAAGTGGGCATATCGGCAGCCGACATGGAGGAGTACTGCCGTCAGGCCGACATCGCTCCCTTCTTCAAATGACCGAATACATGGACGAAAGGGCGATACCGCAAGTGCGCGTAGGCGTGGTGACAGCAGGGCATCCGCGCATTGATGTGCAAGGGAACTATGACATACGCCGCGAGGGGGCAACTGCCGTATACACACCTCTTGACACTGACAGCCGCATACTCGCCGCAGATGTAGAGATAGGCATCGACTTCCACTGGCAGCAGCGCATGCAGATGTCACTCCCCGGCGAAGTGCGCCTCACGACCCATGACGACGGCACTGCCGACCTGCTCAACATACTCGACGTGGAGACATACCTCACCGGGGTCATTTCCAGCGAGATGAGCGCAGACGCGCCGGCAGAGTTCCTCAAGGCTCACGCCATTATTTCACGCAGCTGGCTCATGGGCAAGCTGCTCCGCCTGCACCGCCATTCGCCCGAAGGCAAAGTGCATACGCCAACGGAGATAATCAGCTGGATGGACACCGACGACCACTACGGCTTTGACGTGTGTGCCGACGACCATTGCCAACGCTATCAGGGACTTGCGTCAGTCAACGGCACCGTGCGCCGCGCAGTGGCAGACACAAGCGGCATCGTGCTTGCCGACAGCGCAGGCGAAATCATCGACGCACGCTTCTCCAAATGCTGCGGCGGCCGCACTGAACGCTTCTCAACCTGCTGGCAGGACACCGACTATGACTACCTCACAGCCGTAGACGACCCATACTGCGACCCACACCGCCTATCGCCCGACAGGCTCGCCGGCATACTCTCCACAGTCCTCGTGGGCTACGACCGCACCACCACCGGCTTCCACGACTGGCACGCCTCCGTGACAGCCGCCGACATCGAGCGGCGCATGAGCGAGCGGTACGGCATCAGCACCGGACGCATACACTCGATAAGCGCAGACAGCCGTGGAGCGTCAGGACGCATCCGCAGGCTGCGCATAGAGGCTGAACGCGGCACGTTCCACGTCGGCAAGGAGCTGGAAATAAGGCGGCTGCTAAGCGACACCTGCCTATACTCCTCATGGTTTGACATCTGCCCCGCCGGCAACGGCGTGTTCCTCCTCGACGGACACGGCTGGGGGCACGGAGTAGGCCTATGCCAGATAGGAGCAGCTGTCATGGCGTGCGAAGGACACGGCTGCCACGACATTCTCTCACATTTCTACCCCAACACCTCACTGAAAAAACTGTACTGATGAAACGGCACACCACCCTCATAGCCATGCTGTTGCTGACAGTTATTGCAGCCACGGCGCAAGTCAAGACCGGCATCGACGTGCTTTGCGACAACGGCTTCGCCCCCCTGCAGGGCAAGCGCGTAGGGCTTGTCACAAACCCAACAGGCGTCAACCGCGACCTCGTCTCAACCGTAGACCTGCTCGCCAACGCCCCGGGGGTCACCCTCGCAGCACTATACGCACCCGAACACGGAGTGCGCGGCAACGTCACCGCCGGCGCAAAAGTCGCCACATACACCGACACGCAGACAGGCGTGAAGGTATGGTCCATTTACGGCGCCACTACCAAGCCCACAGCAGCAATGCTCGCCGGCATCGACGTGATGGTCTACGACATACAGGACATCGGCTCGCGCAGCTACACCTTCATCTCCTCCATGGGAAAATGCATGGAAGCGTGCGCCGAAAACGGCATACCATTCATCGTCCTCGACCGCCCCAACCCCCTCGGCGGCGAAAAGGTGGAAGGCTGCCTGGTCGACAGCGACTGCGTCAGCTTCGTCAGCCAATACCCCGTACCGTACGTCTACGGCCTCACCTGCGGCGAGCTGGCACGGTACCTCAACGGCGAGGGACTCCTGCGGCGCGGCGTGCGCTGCGACCTCACCGTCATACCGATGCAAGGCTGGCGGCGCGGCATGCTCTGGCAAGACACAGGTCTGGAATGGGTCATGACCTCACCCCACGTGCCGCAACCCGTCTCCGCGCTCTTCTACCCCGCCTCCGGCATCCTCGGCGAACTCGACTACATGAGCATCGGCGTAGGCTACAACCTCCCCTTCCAGCTCTTCTGCGCATCATGGGCAGACGCAGCCAAACTTGCCGACACGCTCAACTCCATGGACATCAAAGGCTTCCGCTTCCGCCCCATACACATACGTCCCTACTACGGCCTCGGCACAGGACGTGACCTGCAAGGCGTGCAGCCGTACATCACCGACTACGACGCTTGCGAACTGACCCTGCTGCAATTCCACGTCATGGAGGCAGTCGCACGCCTGTGGCCTGCCCACAAGCCCTTCGCCTCGGCAACAGCTGCACGGCTCGCCATGTTTGACAAGGTCTGCGGCAGCAAGTCCGTGCGCCGGCAATTCACGGACAGCGGCTACTGCGTCAGCGCGATACGCGACCTCTGGATGGGCGGCACGCAAGCCTTCCGCGACCGCTCCCGCCCCTACCTCCTCTACTGATCTCCCTGCATTATATAAAATTACACCCATACAACTCACTGACACTCACAATCATACAAACAACCGCCAACTTTTGCGCTAAAAAAACCGCGCCAAACCGCTTGCATATTTCAGATATTGTTATTACCTTTACATCGGTCTTACAAAAGGAGACCAAACAGCATTTGCGCAAATGCCAAGAGATAATTATTCATAGTATTAACTTTTAATCGGCTCTACAAATGGATCTAATGTTTATTGACGTAGACTGTGCGGAAGACTTGGGGAGCTACTCCAACGCCGTACTTCGGATTGCAAAAGAAATAGTTCTGTCGAAGCTCTATCCAAAAGCTCCGACCATCACAATCGGCAAGAATGTCACCCTCATCTTTGACGGAGGCTGCATCACTGGAGACTTCAAACTTGTCGGCAACAAGACCACAATCCAAGCCCCTATTGCCCAAATCTTCGACGGCGCGACTGTCGAAGGCGACTGGATTTGCGACCGCGCATATCCCCAATGGTTTGACGGCGAAGCCGGCAAACAACCGTGGATCACTGACATCAAAGACTCTGACGGCCAGCTGACAGACCCGCATGATTGCTCACCCGCAATCAACAAAGCAATCAAGATGAAAAAGATTGGCGAGGTATTCCTCCCTATGGGACATTACTATGTCGCAAGAAGAATAGAGATGACCCACGGAATACGCCTCATCGGCGAAGGCTGCGGCAGAAAAACCAACAACGAAACGTATGGAAACCGAGATGACTGGGGCTATGCCACACGAATCGTCCCATACGTCAACAGTGCAGGGGCTGACGGCTTCCCTGACGGCGCAATTCTCGAGCTGAACATCAAGCGCACTTTGGTGCAAAAGCCCTCAACGCTGAATGTTGCTGCAGAAAGTTCGACTAATGAAGACGACACTTGGTCAATGAGATTTCCAGACCCGACATCAACCATCCAAAATGTCGTCTTCAGCAATGACTACAACCGCACAATAAACGGTGTCGATGCTCGCCTGACATTGTCAAGCAAAGTCTGCTGCCTTGTCGCCGGCGGATTCCTGTTCGAGAATGTCTACTGGAACAATTTCCGCCGCGCCATAAAGGTAACACACGACTATGCCGACATCAAGACTATACGCCACTGCGTGTTCTCAAGCGACCTCGACTACCTCACCAGCAACCTGCCCGCGTCTCTTGAAGACAAGCAATACATGATTGACCTCGGCTATTCGGGCGATGCCCTTGTGTTCGAGAACTGCGCTGTACACACTGTTCCCAAGAAAGAGGGTGTTTCAGACGGAGCGTTGCGCCTCAACTCTTGCAAGGGAGGTTCTATCTCGTGCAACATTCTCAACCGAGATGTCCTGCTTCATGGAGTCACCAATGTGGTGTTCATGGGCAATCACATGGAAGTCGGAGCGCAGCTGCGCATCGTAAACAGCGACCTTGCTGTCAACAACAACCACTTTGAACGCGGTCGCCGCCCGTCAGTAGTGTTCGACATCTCTGACGAGACCCACGGAGATAACGTCGAAACTCCTTGGAACGGTCACTTCTCAGTCATAAACATGACCGACAACACCTTCATCGAGTGGTTCAAAAAGGCTGCTGAAGACAACGTGTTCGGACGACCCGGCATAAAGGAAGTCAACAACTACGACTTGGCACTGTGCAGCCAGGGTGAAGCTCCGTACGAGATACACCTCGCCCGAAACTACCGCTATGTGTACCTGACCGATGCGGCAAGCCCTGACGTGTCAAATCATCCGACAGGCATCATTGTCGGGAAATATGTGACCCCGACAGGAACAATAGTACCGGTTGACGAGTTCAACAAGTACAGCCACATCCTGTCTGCCGAGTCGACCATCCGCTCCAACCTAGGCATTGCCAAATCCAAGGCATACTCATCGATTCTGCAGCTGTCGGCTTATGTATTCTCCAACTATCGCGTTATCAACCTTGACTCAACCACGGCAACGACCTCAAATGAATGGAAATTCTCCTACTATGGGGAAGTCATTCTCGACCCGGTGCGAGACATACGCGGGCCGAAGTTCAACTTCTCATACGGCGAATACGACAAGCAATACGGCAACATCATTGCACTCCACCGTGAGAACGGAGACAAACCGTGCATATTGCGCATAACCAGAGTTCTCAAATCTGGCACTAAGCACTACGTTGATGTGCCAGTGTGCGGCGGACGACTACTCTACGATAACCACTACTGCGTCAACGGCTACAAATGGCTGGACAAACCAGCCGCGCTGGATGCAGACCCTCACCCGACAACCGCTGTCGAGTTCAAAGACCGCAACGTGGTCTGTGCTAAAGGCTCTCTCCCCTCCTCTAACGAAGGCTGGGTCAAGGGAGACATCATAATCAACAACGGCGAGACATCAACTGCCGCGATGTGGTATTTCAACGGCACAAAATGGATTGCAAGATAACACGATAATCCAACCATAAGAAGAGTATCTGCGCTGCGGCGCAGATACTCCCTACATTTCACTTACACTAAATAAACCAAGGAATTATGAAACATTTAATGAGACAATGGACGGCAAGGCTTACCCTCGCGATGCTTGTATTTGCATCAGCATTAGCTACCCATGCAGGAGAATACTGTCTGCGCGAAGATTTCATTTACAAGCCTGAGTCAAAAGCCATGCTGTCTGGATTTCATGTAACTACCACTTCATCTACTAGCATCGACTGCAATCAAGACGGCAAAATCCTCGGCACATACACCATGTCAAAAACGTGGTGGTATGAAGACGTGAACTATCATCCACTAAGATACATTGAGTGTTCTGTGATTGAGATAGCAGAAAATGCGTTCAAAGGGCAAGACCAAGTCAAGACAATAAACCTGGCAGACTACCTGCAGACGATGCCTGACGGCGTGTTCAAGGACTGCAAAAGCCTGACAAGCGTAAACATAAACAGCGGCAACAAGTTCTTCAAGTCAGACGGCAACTGCCTGTACCGCGTCAATGTAGCTACAAAAGAACTGATATGGGTAAGCAGCGCAGTGACCGACTTCGTCATTCCTGCCGACGTAACCTCTGTAACTCCGTACACATTCATCAACTGCAAGTCACTGTCAAATCTTTCCGTTGACCCGCAAAACCGGTCCCTGAAAATGGACGGAGACTTCATAGTAAGCTACGACGGATCAAAAGTTTACGCATGCCTGCATCACGGCAGCGAGGTGGTACTGCCAGAGGGAGTTAAGAGCATACCTGACGGCTTCATGGCGGAAAACATATTCTCCGACGTGACCAAGGTCATACTGCCTGAAAGCCTGGAAAAAATTGGCTCGTATGCGTTCAAAGGTTGTACTTCACTCAAAGAGATTGAGCTGCCGGCCTCAGTGAAGACTCTGGACACATACGCTTTCAGCAGGTCAATGCTGGAAAAGATTGTATTTCGGGGCAGCTCTGCCGTGACATTCAGGGACAATGCCTTTGCAGACATGACTCGGCTTACAGAAATCGTCATGCCCCAGTCTGTGGACGTGCTGGGCGACCAGCTGTTCCGCGACTGCCATTTGCTTCAACACATCGTCTTGCCACAAACGGTACGCAGGATGGGCGACGAGATGTTCAAAGACTGCATCGGGCTGCTGACAGCAGAACTGCCGCAGACTGTGACATCAGGTGCAATTGGGAAACGCATGTTCGCCGATTGTTCAAAGTTGCAAACGGTCACAATGCCGACAAACATCTCCGCAATCCCCGAAGAGACATTTTACAGATGCTCTGCACTCACGACCTTCACCGTGCCGCAAAACATCACCGGCATCAGCAATGGCGCATTCCGCAGCTCCGGCATCGAAAATATCACAATGCACGATGCCGTAACAACCTTAGGCACAGGCGTATTCGAGTATACACAAAATATTAAGACAATCACCCTGTCAAACGGCATGACACAGATACCAACACGCACGTTCCGTGGCAGCGGCATACGCGAAATCCAGCTGCCGCAAAGCATCACAGAGGTCTGCGATTCGGCATTCGTGGACTGCAAACACATCTGCAAAGTAACATTGCAGGAGGGAGTCACAACTCTGGGAGAAGCCGTTTTTAAGAACACTTACCCCCTTAGATCAATCCACATACCGACATCCCTGCGAGAAATAGGCAAATCCGCATTTGAAAGTGCCTCACTACTACAAGAAATAACAGGCTGCGAGGGGCTTGAGAGAATCGGGAAAAGGGCGTTCTACGGCTGCACCTTCACAACATTCCCATTCTGCAGCAACCTAAAGGAGATTGCAGAATACGGCTTCGCATTATGCCGTAAACTGACAGAAGCCAACCTGCCAGAAAATTGCAAATTGGGCATCTACACATTCCAGCAGACCTCATCACTGAAACAATTCCGCATACCTTGGGGCATCGAGAGAGTCCCAGCTGGACTGCTTAAGGACTCAGGCATCGAAACTGTGATAATCAGCCAGAATTGCAAATCCATTGAGTACTCCGCATTTGAAACGTCAACTTTGCGTACTGTATACTGCAATGCTATTGTGCCGGATATCAGCAGTTCCACATTCCACAAAGACACCTACAATTTCGGCACGCTGCGAGTACCCGTCGGCAGCAAAAACAGGTTTGCCCAAGATGACTACTGGGGCAAATTCCTTGAAATCGTCGAGGACGCATCCGGGGTTGAGGATGTGAGCGGCGACGACGAGGGAGTGCAGATCTCCGTGGCCGGAGGCGAGCTGACAGTCAGCGGCTGCGCAAGTGTCGAGGTCTACGCCGCCAACGGCCTCCGCGTATACGCCGGCGCGCCAGGCAGCATCGGCAGCCTCCCCGCAGGCCTGTACATAGTCCGCGCAGGCGGCCGCACAGCCAAGGTACGCCTCTGACACTCAGCGGCTGTCAATAATTTTTCGCGGTTTTGAGGCGGAAAATTTTGCGGTACGAACCTTTATGCGTAACTTTGCGTTGACAATAAAAGCAAGAGAGCTGAAAGAACACCACATCAAATGATTGGGAAACTCATCAATTTTACGTGAAATACCGAGACAAGCCGTCTCATCAATGGCGGGCCCCACGCCGGCACTCGTGCAGGCGCTGCCCTCGCGGCACAGGCGGATTACAAAGAGGAGAAGGCACTCAAATCCTGTCATACGGAGTTTCATCACATATCCTTTGGTGTGGCTACCATAGGCCGATGGTCGTAGCAATGCGGTCATCGGCTCTTTTTTGCCACCCTTGCCCTCGCCACAGGGTCATTCCCTCGTGGCGGCTGCACAAAATTGCCATATACCTATAACCGAATTTATGATGAAAGACGTAAGAAACACCCTGCTCGAGCGCGTGAGCATACGCCGATACGAGCGCGAGGCGATAAGCGATGAAACAATGCAGTTCATCTATGATGCCATACGCAACACACCGACAAGCTACAACGGACAGCAGTTCTCGGTCATCGACATCGATGACCAGCATCTCAAGGAGCAGCTGTACGGCATCACAAACCAGAAGCAGCTCAAGACCTGCAACCGTCTGCTGATATTCCTCGCCGACTTCAACAAGATAGAACGCCTCGCCACGGCCCGCGGCCTCGACATTCCCCCGATCCGCAACACCATGGACGGCGTGATGCTGGGCGTGATAGACGCTGCCCTCGCCATGATGAGCGCAGTCGTCGCCGCCGAGGCGTGCGGGCTGGGCTGCAACTGCGTGGGCTACCTGCGCACCGCCGACCCCAAGAAGGTTGCCGAGATGCTCGGCCTCCCCAAGGGGGTATTCGTAGTTTGCGGCCTTGCTCTGGGCATCCCCCGCGAGCATCCCGACCTGAAGCCGAAACAGCCGGCTTCGCTCACAGTGTTCCGCAACAGATACCCCACCGACGGCGACGCAATGCTCGAGGAGCTCGAAAAATACGATGCCGAGATATGCCGCTACAACCGCACCCGCTCGGGCGGCCCGTCAGACAATGACTGGGTGGCTCACATTCTCGACTACTACCGACATGCGTGCGACTACCGCATCTTGCAGTACCTCGCCGACCAGGGCTTCGACATAAAGAGATAATATTCTATTAAACAAGCTGTTGACACTATTGACAGGCATGCTTTAACCAAAGTGTGCCTGTCATTTTCATGTGACGCAAGCGCAGCGCACACGGCTGGTGTCCGCAATTTATTTTGCCAGTTGCGCATTTTATTGCTATTTTTGCGAGTACTAATCAAATCAACCCGTTCTACTATGACAAAACTGTTTACGACACTGGCGATTGCAGCCGCTGCGGCAGCGGCAATGCCCGCATACGGAGCTGACATCACTCCGCGTGTCAAGGATGCCGGCAGCGATATGCCAGCACGTGCAAAGAGTGGCATTACCTCACCTGCGCCCACCGCTCACGAGGCTGCGGCCGGCGTAGAGCTGATGGGCTGCGCCTTCGGCTCCTCCGCAGGACACAAGTCTGGCCTCTACAAATTCTCAACCACCGCCCCCGAGGTGATGACGCTGCTCAATGAAGACCCGCAGGCCACCGGCGGCGGCACATACGGCAAAGGCAAGTACTATTGCCAGTGGTATCTGTCTATCATGGGGTCTGACGTTTGGACCAACTTCGTATACGACACCAACACTTGGGAGTGGAAAGGCGAAATCGGCTCTCGCGAGACATGGGCTTACGACCTGGCATACGACGACGCGACTGACCGCATATACGGCTGCTTCCACGACCCCGACGAGCAGTACGAGGGCGCACGCCTCGTGTTCGGCTGGATAGAGGCTGACAAATACGCAACCCCCTCACCCTCCATTCACCCGGTATGCGACGTGTTCGAGGCATACGACGGCCTTGCATTTGACGGCACAGGGCAGCTGTTCGCGCTCACACGCGAGGGCAAGCTCTACCGCCTCGACAAGGAGACCGGCGCGACAACGCTCGTTGGCACTACAGGCCTGGTGGGCTACTACAATACCTCCGCCACCATAGACAAGTCCACAGGCACGATGTACTATTTCCTCTGCCTGAAGGACGGCCCGACATCCCTCTACGCTATCGACACCACAACCGCCGAAGCCACACACATCTACGACCTCGCCGGAGGTGAGGAAGTGCAGGGCCTCGCGATATTCGAGCCTATGGCAGACGCTGACGCTCCCGCAGCGGCCCAGAACCTCGCGCTCGACTTTGAGGGCGGCTCGCTCACCGGCAACGTCTCCTTCACCACGCCTACCAAGACCTACGGCGGCGCAGACGGCGGCGGCATGATCAACTACAGTGTCGCTTACCGCCTCTATGACGAGGAGGACAGCGAATACTTCACCCTCGCAAACGGCATCACAACATACGGCCAGGACATTACCGTTCCCGTCACCCTGCCCGACAACTACCAGTACGTCATCGCCGTGACCCTCAACAACTCCGCCGGCAACAGCCCGACTGCCGTTGTAGACCGCTTCATCGGCTACGACACTCCCCTCTCCCCCCTCGAATGTACCCTAACAGCCGAAGGCACACAGATGACCCTCACATGGACAGCCGTCGAGAAGACGATGCACAACGGATACCTCGACACTGACGCGCTCACATACTATGTGACACGCATCGAGGGCGATGTCGAAACGGTTGTGGCAGAGGCTGCCAAAGCCACCACGCTGACCGAGACACTCACCATGCCCGAGCAGCACACCTCAATCAGATACTCCGTCCGCGCCGACAACCACGGCATGGTGTCTGCAGCCGAAACCTCAAACGCCATCTCGCTCGGCACATACACCGCCCCATACGTCTGCGACTTCGAGACAGCCGACCAGTTCGGCGAGTTCACCGTACTCTGCAAGGAGTCCGACCCCGGCAACTTCTACCACTGGGAATACCACGCCGGCTACCAGGCGGCACACGTCGGCAACGGCAAGTATGCCGACGACGACTGGCTGATAACACCAGCTATCCGCCTCGAGGGAGGCAAGAAATACACCGTCAAGCTGACTGTGGCAAACAATAACGCCAACAGCCTGGCACGCTTCACCCTCAATGCCGGCAACGAGCCCACACGCGACGGGATGGGACAGCACGAGCTGCTCGCCCTGACAGAGTTCACCTGCAAGCGTCCGCAGACCACCGAATACCAGGCAAACTTCACCCCGGCTGCAGACGGCCTATACTATGTCGGCATACACTCGCTGGCTCTCGCCTCATCATGGGACGACTTCATTGTGTACCACATCGAGCTGAAAGACAGCGACAACTCCGGCATCGCCGATGTCACCGCTACTGAAGCCGCTGCCGAATACTACACCATCGACGGCCGCCGCGTCAGCGCAGACGCAGCGCACGGCCTGGTGATAGTCAAGCGCGGCACACAGGTGCGCAAGGTCATCATCAAGTAACAGCCTGACGCACACCACCCATACGCAGGGGACGCATCCGCACGGTGCGCCCCCGCTTTTTTATTTATCACGAAGTTGCCAGTGTGAGAAATAATAACTAACTTCGCACTATCAACAAACGACAGTCTAATAATTCAAGTTGACAATATGGCAATAGCAATACGTTCAATACCAACTCTATACGGAGATGATGCCGAGCGTTTCCTGCAACAGGCTGAAAAAGCCGAAAACAACACGAAGCGCACAGACATAACTCGAAATGTCCAAATTGTGAAGGACTTCCTCCGCAAGCAGAATCTGTAACGCATCATGAGTTTGGAAGTATTTCTTTCGGAATGCACCTTTGAACGAGTTACTCCCGAAATGCTCAAACAGTGCAATCCTTTCTCTTGTGGAATTGCGCAGCCAAGTAGGGACACGGCGTGCCGTGTCCGCACCAAGTCACTACAAATCAAATAATTGCAGCCATCGCTTGGCGGACACGGCACGCCGAAAGCACTGAAAAAGTGCCGTGTTTTTCGGAAGGGCTTTCATTTTGCAAGCATGCTGTTGTATTTTGACAGGAGGCAATATCAG
>ERZ808240.1726-NODE-1726-length-26091-cov-7.029306_pt1 | contig 26091 bp, 22 predicted proteins | sample MGYA00521084_ERZ808240 | MGnify/ENA primary metagenome ERZ808240 (study PRJEB31516, sample SAMN03275571) | gut metagenome | biome: mammalia-associated habitat; material: feces | host: Papio cynocephalus | place: Kenya | collected 2012-08-06 ... | reverse complement strand
CCGGCAGGCCGAGACGCAGAGGCCGCAGTCGGTGCAGGGGTCCCAGTCCTTGACAAGGTTCGGACGGGTAAAGATCTGTTCCCCAAAGGGGCAGATGTCCTTGCAGGCGGTGCAGGGGGTGCGGTGCGGATGAAGGTTCCAGCACTGACGGCGGTTGATCTCCGGGTGCGAAGTCTTCATCAGGGCGTCCATAGCGTATCTGGTAAAGATACTCATTCAAGCTCACTCCTTTTCGGCACTGTCCATGACCGTAGTCACGACGGCGTTGTCCAGCAGGAACTTCTGGACTTTCTGAGCAGCGAGGGCGGTGGCGATAGCATCCTCCGGCAGAGCTTTGCGGATATCCTCAACCGGAGTGTCCTGCATCTGAGACAGCCGCTGATACTCGGCGTTGACCTCTTCCGGACGGACGACAATGCCCTCTGCGTCGGCAATGGCACGGGCGGCCAGCATGACCCGGATGCGCTTTTCGGCCTCGTCACGATAGCCCTTCTCGAGAGCTTCCGGAGTGGTATTCTGCTTCTGGCAGTGCTGCTCGAGGGTCATCTTGCTGCGTGTGAGACGCTGACGCAGGGCGTCCATCTCCTTGGCGGCGGCACGGTCAAGCATGGCGGCAGGCAGGTCGACGGTCAGGTTCGCACCAGCCATTTCCAGCAATTTCATCCCGGCGGCACGGTCGGCACCGGCCTCATGGATGGCCTGCTTCTTGGCACGGAAAGACTCCTTCATGGCCTCGAGAGAGTCATAGCCCTGCGCCTTGGCAAATTCCTCGTTCAGCTCGGGGGTGGACTTTTCGGCGACCGAGTGCAGGTTGATCTCGAACTGTGCCGTCTTGCCAGACAGCTCCTCGATGCGGAAATCTGCCGGGTAGGTGAAGTCAAAGCGGAAGACCTCGCCTGCCTTGTGGCCGTAGATCGCGTTTTCAGCATCGGTCATCAGTTTGCCGTCACCCAGAACGACCATGACCCGTTCCATTTTGCTGTTGGGGATCTCCTCGCCGTCCATGTAGCCGACGAAGTCCAGCATCACCCGGTCGCCGGTCTTGGCAGGGGCGTTGGTGTTGTGGTAGACCGAGTGGGTGCGTGCCTGATGAGCCAGCTCCTGCTGCAGGGTCTGCTCAGTCACCGGGCGGACATGACGGGTAACGGCCAGACCTTTGTACTGACCCAGCTTTGCTTCGGGAAGAGTGCGCTTCTTGGTTTCCATAAGTATGATACTCCTTTTCTATCCTCTATCTGTAAAAAGAAAATAAGCTTTTTATAGTCCGTGGCCGTCCATCCACTGTTCCGCAAGTTCCGAGAACATCTCGGGGTACTGCGCGTCCTCGGCGGCAAAGGCACGGAGATAATATTCGATCTCTTCCCGGGTAGGCTCAGCCGTCCGTTCCCAGACAGTGAAAACGGTGCCGTTCCCCATATCAAAACGTTTGACCTGCTTGAAATATTGCTTCCGGACAGCAAGGAATTTTTCGTTGAAGATATGAGAAAGCTCACCATCGAAGACATAAGTCTGTGGGAAGGGGTCTGCGGTGATGACATATTTCGCCTCGAAGAACTGCATCGGGAAATTATGAGTTCCCGGGATGGAGAAGCTGTCAGACAGTTTGTCGGACAGACGGATCTCGGGCAGGTCGCAGTATTTGAAGTGGTCAGGGTTGTAAAGCATGTCGTTCGGGATCATGTAGGCCGTTTCGCCGTCGGACAGGTTCTTGTCCAGCCAGTCGGAAAGGGCTTCGATCTGGTCAGCATCCTTCCGGTCATAGGTCAGCTTGTCCATCGTAGTGAAGTATTTGGTGCTGGAAAGCGACAGATGGTCGAGAACGAAGTTCGGCAGAGCCATGACCGTCAGCGGCGAACAGCGGACGGAGACTGCAAAAACGATGGTAAAGCCCCAGTAACCCAGCTTGAGGGCCTTATGCCGGTTGATGCCCTCGGCCAGAGCCGCCGCACCAACGAGGAAAAGCAGAATCCATCCCGGCACGAAGAGAAGCATCTGGTGGGAGCCGGAGTTCTGCACCCGGGTGAACAGGATCATGCTCACCAGCAGCTCACATCCGGCCAGACAGGGCAGGGCGCAGATCTTTCGCTTCCGGCAGTAGACCAGACCCAGACCGATCAGAATGAAGTTGAGCAGGCCGACTCGCAGCAGATGATACCGCAGTTCCTCGACCATGCCGCCGACATTGTAGTAAGAATACCGGCCTGCGTAGTCGAAGGACAAAATCTTGCTCACCATCGGCCAGAGCAGGAGCAGCATTGCCGCCAAGGCCGCCACACCGAAGCCGATGAGGTTCCGGCAGCGGCGGAGAACAACACTCTTGTCACCCTGCTTTGCCAGACGGATACTTCCGAAGATGACAAGCAGCGCATAGGCAAAGTAATATCCGACCACAAAATACAGATACCACCGCCGGGTCAGGATGATGGCAGCTGTCGAGAGGAAAATCAGGACGAACCGGCCCGGTTCCAGCTTGTCGAACCGATAATCCAGTGTCAGCAGAATGATGGCAAATGCAAAGATAAGTCCTAACCAGTCGGGCTGCGAGAGCATCGCGCTCATCCGCAGGAACGGATATGTAAACGTCCACGACAGGCCGATCAAAAAAAAGTAGAACCGGTGCCGGATGTTCAGCATCTGCTCGACTTTCACGACCAGACCGGCCAGCAGAACGAGCAGGGGCGGCACGATGCAGAAGACCTGCGCAAAGGCGTAGCTGTCGCCGGAATGGTCGGTCAGGCAGAATGGAAACTCGGTGAACAGGGAGATGAAATTGGTGTAATCCTCCGAAAAGGAGCTGAACACTGCTACAAAACCTTCATGCGGACTAGACGCAAAAGCGGCTTCGACTGAGTATTGTTTCAGGATGTAGTTGACATAATCCCATGCGTAGATGAAGGTCCGCCGGTTCAACGCCCAGTAAAAATAGACGATGGCCGCCGCCCAGAATCCGATGAGGACGGCGCGGTGGAAAAAATCCAGCTCAACGTCTGCAGCACGCAGAACCCAAAAGGCACCGATGAACAGCAGACAGCTGTACCACAGTCCGACCAGCGGAAAGTAAGAAGCAAAGTCGATGTTGGCGATGTCCAGCAGAGCCAGAATGAGGCCAGTAATGGCAAGTCCGGCACTTGCCCAGCCCAGCGGCGTGAGCTTGTATTTGGATAAAATGTTTGGCATGATCAAAAACCTCTCACGAGAACAGAATCATTCATGATACAGTATACCAATTGGAATCCCGGCTGGCAACCCTGCACGGCCCCCGAAACGCAAAATATCCCGTCGCATTTTCTGCAAACGGGATATTTTGTCTCAAATATTACTTTTTGGCGTTGCTCGCAGCTGCCTTTTTCACGGCCTGAGCCGCTTTGCGCTTCTGTGCGGCGGCTTTGTTTGCGCTGGCCTTGGCTGCGTCCGGATGAAGGGCTTCCGGCGAGAGACGGAACAGCCGGCTTCCCATTGCAGGCAGGTCAACGGCGAGGGTGTAATCACGTCCGTATACGCCGCCGTCGGTGGTGTGGAAGTTCTTTGTCCGGCTCTTGTCGGCACCGCCCCAGACCGAAGCCTCGGTGTTGAGGATGTCTTCCGCTCCGCAGGGGAACTTGAGGTAGAGAGGGAACTTCTTGTGGGTAGTATTCTGGGTGTTCATGACGCAGAGCAAAGTCTGTCCGCCGCTCTTGCGCAGCCATGCGTAAACACCCTCGGTACGGCTCTCCGAAGCGACCCACTCAAAGCAGCTGGGGTTATACTCGCCTTCGTAAAGAGCCGGCTCGGTGGCATACAGACGGCTGATGGCGGCGAAATATTTCTGGAAGCAGTCATGGAACGGATACTTGAGCAGTCCCCAGTCCAGTTCTCGCTTTTCGTCCCACTCCCGGAAGTGCGCCAGCTCGTTTCCCATAAAGTTCAGCTTCTTACCCGGATGGGTGTACATATAAAAATACAGAGTACGCAGCTGAGCGCATTTCTCTTCATAGGTGCCCCAGAGCTTGTCGATGATGGTCTTTTTGCCGTGAACGACCTCATCGTGGCTGAGAGCCAGCAGATACAGCTCGTTGTAGAAGTAGTGCATACTCCAGGTGATTTTATCGTAGTGGTCCGGACGCTCGCCGAACGGAGTGGCAAAGTAGTCAAGGGTGTCGTGCATCCAGCCCATATCCCACTTGTAGTCGAAGCCGATGCCGTCATACCGGGTCGGGGCGGTGACTTTCAGGAAGTTGGTGGAATCCTCGGCGGTGTAGATGCCGGTGGGCCAGAACTTGTTCAGGCCGTGATTCAGATTCCGCAGGAAGGTGACGGCACCCTCGTTGACGCCGCGGTTCGGGTCGCCCTGCCAGTAGAGGGCACGGGAGATGGCATCCATCCGGATACCGTCGCAGTGGTAGACATCCATCCACATGGCGGCGGCACTGTTCAGGAAGCTGCAGACCTCCCGGCGGTAGTAGTTGAAGTTGCAGGTGCCCCATTCGCTGTGACCCACATCGCTGTCGTATTCGTACAGGTGCGTACCGTCGAACATGGCAAGAGCGTCGGCGTTGGCGGCAAAGTGAACAGGAACGAAGTCCATGATGACACCGATGCCCATCCGGTGGCAGGCGTTGACAAAGCTTGCGAACTGGGCAGGAGTGCCGTACCGGCTGGTGACGGAGAAATAACCGGTGGTCTGGTAGCCCCAGCTGCCGTCAAAGGGATGTTCCGCCAGTGGCAGAAGCTCGACATGGGTGAAGTGATGTTCCAGCAGCCAGGGGATCAGTTCCCGTGCCAGTTCTTCGTAGTTGTACCAGCCGTCTGAGCCGTCCTCCTGCTGGGTGTTGGGCTTGTGCTTCCAGCTTCCGGCGTGAAACTCGTAAATGTTCAGCGGCAGGTTGCGGCACTTGTCACGGCGCATCATCCACTCGTTGTCGTCAAACTTGAAGTCCAGCTTCGTCAGCTTGCTTGCCGTGCCGGGACGCAGCTCGGTCGAGAAAGCATACGGGTCGCTCCGCATGACGACACTGCCGTCTGCACCGTGAACACGGTACTTGTACATCTCGCCCTCAGCAAGCCCCGGGACAAAACCGCTCCAGATGCCGGTAGCTGCACGCTCCATCGGAACGCCCGGCCCCCAACCGTCAAAGCCGCCGCAGATCTCGACGGCTGTTGCGCCGGGAGCCCAGACCGCAAACCGCCAGCCATCCGTGCCGTTATCGGTCCGGAAAGGGTGCGCACCGAGGGTACGGTAGGCGTCAAAGCATTCGCCCGCAAAAAACGAAGGACTGATCGCTGGGTAATTCATCCGAAAAACTCCTTTTATTTATGGTTTTGGCGGCTGTGCGTCGGCACATCCACCAAGAAAATCAAAGAAATATAGGCAAATCTGCTGATATTTGGAGAGACTCTGAAACGAAATTGGCATAAATTCACACTTCTGCCTATTTTTGTGTTATACTAAGCCTGTCGTCACAAAACAGACAGAATCATTTAGAAAGAATACAGGAGTGGAGCAAACAATGGCTTGGTATGACAATGCAGTTTTTTATCACATCTATCCTCTGGGTCTGTGCGGCTGTGCGCATGAGAACGACGGCCAGCCGGTACCCGGAGCGTTCCGGAAACTGAACGACTGGGCGGAACATGCAGCAAAGCTGGGATGCACCGCAATTTATATCGGCCCTCTGTTTGAGAGCGGCTCTCACGGCTACGATACCATTGATTATCGTCTGGTCGACCGCCGCCTTGGTACCAATGAAGAGTTCAAGGAGTTCGTGGCAAACTGCCATGCCCGTGGACAGCATGTCATCGTGGACGGCGTGTTCAACCATGTGGGCCGTGACTTCTTCGCCTTTCAGGAACTGAAAGAGCATCGGGAGAACGCCCGGTATAAGGACTGGTTCTGCGATGTCAACTTCTGGGGCAATAACGAGTATAACGATGGCTTCTCATATGGCAACTGGGGCGGCTTCAACCTGCTGGTCAAGCTGAACCAGCGCAACCCGGAAGTCCAGCAGTATCATTTCGATACCATCCGGTTCTGGGTGGAGGAGTTCGATATTGACGGCATCCGACTGGATGCAGCCGACGTTCTGGACTTCGACTTCATGCGCGGCCTGCGTGGTCTGGCGAATGAGGTAAAGCCCGATTTCTGGCTGATGGGCGAGGTCATCCACGGCGATTACAGCCGCTGGGCAAATCCCCAGATGCTCCACTCGGTGACGAACTACGAACTTCATAAGGGTCTGTGGAGCGGTCACAACGACCACAACTATTTCGAGATCGCGCATACCATGCGCCGCCTGCAGGGTCTGTGCCATGAAACACGGCTCTATAACTTCTCGGACAACCACGACGTCGAGCGTCTGCCGAACAAGCTGCGGAACAAAGACCATATCCGCCACATTGCGATTCTAGTATATACGCTTTGGGGTATTCCGTCTATCTATTATGGCTCAGAATTTGCAATTGAGGGCAAAAAAGAGTGGGGCAGCGACTGGCCGCTCCGCCCCTGCCTTGAGCTGGAAGACTTCAAGGATGCGGAAGCCACCAATTCTGTTACCAGTGTATACGCAAAACTCGGAAAACTCAAGGCTGAATGTCCGGAGCTGAGCTGGGGCGAGGTCAAGGAACTGCACCTGACGACTCAGTGCTATGCTTATGCCCGTGTGCTGGATGGTGAGGCCATTGTAGCGGTCATGAACAACGGCGATTCGCCTGCGCAGCTGGAATTCCAGCTGCCGGTGGAAGCTTCCGGCGTCGAAGACCTGCTGTCTGATTGCGTTGGCAGTCAGGAGATCATGACGAACATCGAGTGGGGCCGTATGAAAGTTCAGCTGCCCTCGAATTACGCCACCCTGCTCCGCCTGAAAAAGTAACGCCTTGCGCATTGCCCGGGAGTCTGCTATTATAAAGTAAGATTTTAAAAACAGGGAGGCATTCGGGAATGAATGCAGCGCAGCGCAGAGAAACGATTTTGAAACGGCTAACCGATGCGGTCGAGCCGGTCAGTGCCAGCGCATTGGCCGGAGAGCTGGGCGTTTCCCGTCAGATCGTGGTGGGGGATGTAGCTCTTCTGCGAGCGGCCGGGACTCAGATCGACGCAACGCCCCGAGGGTATCAGCTTCATCCGGAAGCAAAAGGCTATACCGGGATCCTTGCCTGCGCTCACCGCACGGCAGAGGAGATGCGCACCGAACTGTATACGGTAGTGGATCAGGGCGGCGTAGTCGTAGATGTGGCGGTCGAAAATCCGCTCTATGGTGAACTGCGCGGCAACCTGAACCTTGCCAGCCGGTATGACGTGGACAACTTCATCCAGCAGGCGGCGGAAACGCCCGAGTGCCTGCTGAGCCGGATGACCGGTGGTGTCCATCTTCATACTCTCCGCTGTCCGGATGAGGCGACCTTCCGGCGTGTACGGGATGCACTGAATGTACTTGGATTACTTTATAAAAAAGAGTGATGGCCTGACTCTATTGTAAGAAAAGCGATGGGGCTTGTCCATCGACGAAAAAAGAAAACCGTTGGATAATCGACTAAAAGCAAAAAGAGGTGGTTTTTCTGGATATCCGAATCGAAAAGACTGAACGGGCCATCAAACAGGCATTCCTCTCCCTGCGAGAACAGAAACCGCTGGAAAAGATAAAAATCAAGGAACTGTGCGAAAAGGCATGTATCAATAAATCGACTTTCTATGCACATTATCAGGATATCTACGCGCTGGCGAACGCTCTCGAAGAGGATATGATCTCCGCTATCCTGAGAAGCCTGCCAGCCGTCGAACTGAGCGACCTGAAAAATCGGACAGAGTGGCTGACGCAGGAGCTGTTCCGGGCATTCGTGGCGAACCAGAAAGAAGTGCGCATCCTCTTTTCAGATTCCCGGCAGGGCAATTTTATCAACTGCATCGAGCAGGGACTGCGAAAAAAAATCGAGGAATCCGACCCGGATTTCTCCAATGACCCGGTGCGCGGCGTCATCCTGTCCTTCTGCGTTCAGGGCTGCTACTACACTTTCGCCAATAACAGCGAGAAGATGGATGAACAGGAACTTGTCCGGCTCCTTGCCGCTATCGCACGTGCGGCGCAGAATATTGAGCTGAAATAAAGAAATAAAGACAGCAACGACCCGGCTGCTTATCATGAGCAGCCGGGTCGTTGCTTTAAGAAAACAGGGAGAGAAACTCGGATTTTACGATGCCTTATACACCCGATGCGCCGTAGTTGGCGAGAACACGGGCGGAAGGATCGTTGACGTTGCAGTTGGGCCATGCCTTGTTGGGCATCCAGAAGCCCACGATGGTGCGGCTCTGGTCGTAATAATATTTCTCGAAGATCTCACGATAGAGCAGGCTCTCTTTGGTGAACGGCATGCAGTGTGCCGAATAGTTTGCCCGGCGGAGCTGGAATTCTTCGTCGGTGTAGAGACCCTCGGCATACTCCTTGATGTCATCGACCATGCTGTGGCCGACGGCATCTGAGAAAGCGGCCTTTTCACGCCACAGGATCTCCGGCGGCAACCAATCACCCTCGAAGGCTTTGCGGAGCAGGTATTTGCCCTTGCCGTAGCTGTTCAGCTTCTTTTCGGGGTCGATTGCCATGACGTACCGGACAAAGTCAAGGTCGCCGAAGGGAACACGGGCTTCGATGCTGTTGGAAGAGATGCAGCGGTCGGCACGAAGGACGTCGTACATGTACAGTTCACGGATGCGCTTCTGAGATTCCTGCTGGAATGCGTCGGCAGTGGGAGCGTAGTCTGTGTACTTGTAGCCGAACAGCTCATCGGAAATTTCACCGGTCAGCAGAACACGGACATCGGTCTGTTCGTGGATGGCCTTGCAGAGCAGATACATGCCCATGCTGGCACGAATGGTGGTGATATCCCAGGTGCCCAGCAGACGGATGACTTCTTCAAGGCTGTTGATGACCATATCACGGTTGATGATGATTTCGTGATGCTCGCTGCCGAGATATTCAGCGGTCTGACGGGCATATTTCAGGTCGATAGCATCGGTGTCCATGCCGATGGCAAAAGTGCGGATGGGTTTCTTCAGCTTTTTGGAAGCAATAGAACAGACCAGTGAGGAATCCAGACCGCCCGACAGCAGGAAGCCGACCGGAGCATCCGCATCCAGACGTTTCTCAACACCGGCGATAAGCTTTTCCCGGATGTTCTTCAGGATGTTGTCCATGCTGTCCTCCATCGGGGCAGGCACGTCGGCAATGTCCTCATAGCGAACGAACCGGCCATCGCAGTAGTAGCTGCCGATGGGGAAAGGACGGATGTCATCGCACCAGCCGATGAGGTTCTGCATCTCGGATGCAAATGCGATCTGATGGCTGGATTTGGAATAGCCATAGAAGAGCGGACGGATGCCGATGGGGTCACGCGCCGCAATGAGACGGTCTTTCCGGGAATCGTACATAATGAGGGCAAACTCAGAATCCATGTGGCGGAACATATCCAGACCATACTCATAATAGAGCGGCAACAGGATCTCGCAGTCGCAGTCAGACTTGAACTTGTAGCCTGCACGCTTCAAAATCTCTTTCTCGAACCGGAAGCCGTACAGCTCGCCGTTGCAGACCACGCAGTCTGCGCCACGGTAAAACGGCTGCATACCTTCCGGCGTCAGGCCCATGATGGCGAGACGGCCAAAGCCCATCAGACCAAACGGCCCTTCAACAACACGCTGGTCGTCCGGCCCACGGGAGACGGTGCGCAGCAGATATTCCTTGAATTTTTCGGCACTCAGATCGTGCCCGGTGTAACCCATAACACAACACATATTTCTTACCCCTCTAACTAAAAATTGCGCAAGTGCAAATAAAAAATACGGCAGCGTTCATCCCATTGCTAGGACGAATGCTGCCGTATCCGTGGTGCCACCTAAATTACTGACGAAACCCGTCAGTCACTTTGTGTACTCTCCCCGTTGAAAGCACTGCCGCGATAACGAGCGGCTGCCGTCTGGCCCTACTGCCAAAGCGGACTGCTTCGGGTTCAGGGAGAAACTCACGGGTGTTCGTTCGGGTTCGGTCTTCTGCACGGCTTTCACCTTTCCGCACTCTCTGAAAGAAGACAGCTTGAACCTTACTTTTCCCGGTCATCGCTTTTCTTGCCAGAATTGTATCACGCCTTTTTCTCCGTGTCAACAGGCGTGGAAGAATTTTTGTCACTTTGTGCAGCCTGACTGTTTTGAGCGTTTTTTGCGGCGCAGGAACGACACAAACCGTACAAAACGCTGCCTTCGCACTGGAGCGAGAAGCCGTGGTCGGCCATCAGATGTGCCCGTACCTCGTCCATAAAGTGGCAGTCGAGGTGGTAGATGCAGCCGCACTGGACGCATTTGAGGTGCAGATGCTCCCGGCAGTGGCTCCCCTCATCGACGTACTGAAAGACTGCTCGTTCGCCTTTGTCAGCGACATATTTCATAATGCGCTGTTCCCCGGCCAGCTTGTCGAGATAGCGGTAGACCGTCGTGGGGTTGGGGCTGGCACCCTCTGCCTCCAGGTGTTCGAGGATGTTGGATGCGCTGACCGCGTGCTGACGGTTGTTGATGAGATAATCAAGGATCAGCTGCCGGGTCTTGGTATTGTAGCCGTCGCTTCGTGCCATTGCTAGATCATTCCTTTCTGAGCTAAGATTAGTGTACCACATTTCACTGTTGGATGCAAAAGTCTTTCTGGAAACTGTCTACAAGCACAAAAAGACTGTTAAAAATATGCAAAAATGAGACAAAATAGTTGTGCAAAACGGAAATGCTACCAAACTTTTAGAAAAACTCTTGTAATAAATGCCCTAATATGGGATAATACAACTAACATATTAGTTGGATGGTTTCAGGGATACATGCTTGTACGGGCGGTATCCCTGAAATGGCCGCTACGACTTGGAAAAAGTTAGGAGCGAAGAAGATGAAAGAGATGGAACCCCAGACAAAACTGAGCCTGAAGCTGCAGGCTTATCAGTATCTGAAAACAAAGATCCTGAACTGTGAGTACCGTCCGAACGAGTTTCTCAATGAACAGAAGCTTTGCGCTGAAATGGGCAACATCAGCCGCACCCCCATGCGCGACGCGCTGGGTCGGCTCGAGCAGGAAGGACTCATCACCATCCTGCCCAAAAAGGGTCTGATGGTCTCCGGCATCACTGAGGAAGACGTCCATAGCATGTTCGAGATGCGTCTGCTGGTAGAGCCGTATGCCCTGCGTACTTACGGAAATGAGATCCCTCGTGAGCAGCTGGAAGCGTTTGCTGATCTGATGCACAATCCGGAACGGATCGACGATTTCTGCAAATCGGACGATGACTTCCATGAGTTGCTGATGAGTACCCTGCCGAACAAGTACCTGCGTTCGGCCTATGACCGCATCACCGGCCTGAACACCCGGTTCCGCATCATGACCGGTAAGGTGAGCATGATCAACCGGGAGCAGACCTGTGATGAGCATATCCAGATTTTGGACGCAGCTCTCCGGGAAGACTGGAACACTGCCGCCGATGCGCTGCAGCAGCATCTGGAAATTGCCCGGGATAAAGCCGAAGGCGTGATCAAGGTCATTCGGCTCTGGTAATAGCCCTCTCAGTCTGCTTTGCAGACAGCTCCCCCAGAGGGGGAGCCACTGGCGAGTTGGCAAAATTCCATATAATTTGAAGCAAGCTTTTTATAACGCAAAATACCGGGCCCTGTTGTCCGGATTCACAGGTGTGATGCCGTGAATCCAGGCCGCAAGGCCCGGCATTTATTGTTTATGGCAGAAAGTGAACCGATATGCCAAAGGCTCTCCCTTTGGGAGAGCTGTCACCATAGGTGACTGAGAGGGTCTTACAGATTGTCCAGTTCTTTTTGCAGCTGTGCCAGAGAATCCCGGATAGGGAGCTTCTGCGGACAAACGGATTCGCATTTTCCGCAGCGGACGCAGTGGGTCGCTTTTTCAGCGTCCGGGAAACGTGCTGTCCACTGCTTCTTGATGGCATCCGGCTGGCCGAACATCCCCAGCTTGTTCCAGATGCTGAAATTGTCCGGAATGTCGACACCCATCGGGCAGGGCATACAATACCGGCATCCGGTGCAGCCGATCTTGATGCGGCTGTGGAGGATGGCGGCGGTCTGCTCGACAGCCTTTTCCTCTTCGGTGTTCAGCGGCTCAAAGTGGTCGAAGGTGCGCAGATTGTCGTCCAGCTGATCTTCCGCGCTCATGCCCGAAAGGATGATGTGGACATTTTTGTGACTGCCGACCCAGCGCAATGCCCATGAAGCATCGCTTGCGTCCGGGCGCAGGGCTTTCAGCGGAGCTTCGGCATCCGGCGGAAGGGTCGCCAGCGTGCCGCCCTTGATGGGTTCCATGATGATGAGGGGGATGTCCAGCTCTTCGGTCAGCTGATAACCCCGGTCGCCGGAGATCTCCTCGGCACGGTCGTCGGTGTCGAGGTAATTATACTGTAACTGGCAGAAATCCCACGGCTGGTCGCGGAGGATATGCTCAAATCCGGCAAAGTTATCGTGACAGGAAAAGCCCAGATTCCGGATCTTTCCGGCGGCTTTCTGCTCCCACAGCCAGTCGACGATGCCCAGCTCTTTGGCCTGATCGTACCGGGCTTTGTGGAGCGAGTGCATCAGGTAAAAGTCGATGTAATCGACGCCCAGCCGCTCGAACTGCTCCGCAAAAATGCGTTTGGCGTCGTCAAGGCTCTTGCACTGCCAGAGGGGAAGTTTGGTGGCAAGATAAAAACTCTCTCTCGGCCAGTCGGCAATGACCCGGCCTACGAACGGTTCGCTTTGTCCGCCGTGATAGGGATAAGCGGTGTCGAAGTAGTTTACACCGGCAGCCTTTGCGGTGTTCAGCAGGGCAGCAGCACGTTCCTCGTCGATACTGCCGTCAGCCTTGGTCGGGAAACGCATACAGCCATAGCCCAGCAGAGAAGTGTGGGCGGCGTTCTTTTTCCAGTTGCGGTATTCCATACTCTCTTTCGCGGCGGAGTTCTGACTCTCTCCGCCGCTCCTCCTTTTTCATTAGTATACCATGCAGGAAAAACCAGAGCAAGCCGACGAAAAAGAACTTATAACTGAAAAAGCGGCCCAAATGATTGATTTTGTCAGTTGTAACTGATAAAATTAAAAAATCGCGTTGAAGATTCGATATAACCGAAATTTTTGCCGCAAAAACGGCAACATGTGATAGAAACGAGAGGCAGTTCATGAAAGAAATCAAAATTGGAAACATCATCCTGCCGCACCGGGCGGTATTCGGCCCGATGGCAGGATTTACAGATGCACCCTGCCGGAGGCTGATGGCACAGCACGGCGCAGGATTTACGGTCAGTGAGATGGTGTCCAGCCGTGCGCTGGTCTACCACGACCACAAGACGGTGGGGCTGCTCAAAGCGGAACCCAACGGTGCGCCCTACGGTGTCCAGATTTTCGGTGAAGTGCCGGAAATTATGGGTGAAGCAGCGGCTGCCATCGAGGAATATGACTTCGATTTCCTCGATATCAACATGGGCTGTCCGGCTCCGAAAATCGTCTCAGGCGGTGCAGGCAGCAAGCTGATGCTCGACCCTGACCTCTGCGGAAAAATCGTCGAGCAGGTCAAAGCACATACTTCCCGGCCTGTCACGGTCAAGATGCGGAAAGGCTGGGATGCCGACCACATCACAGCGGTCGAGTGCGCAAAAGCCTGTGAGCAGGCCGGTGCGGAGTTGATTGCCGTCCATGCCCGTACCCGGGAACAGATGTACACGCCCGGCATCGACCCGGAAATTATCGCAAAGGTCAAAGAGGTCGTCAAGGTCCCTGTCCTCGGCAACGGTGATATCCGTTCGGCAGAGGATGCTGTAAAGATGGTGGAGCAGACCGGCTGCGACGGTGTGATGATCGCCCGTGCTGCACTGGGCGACCCGTGGCTGTTTGAACGGGTGAATGCGGCTCTTGAGGGACTTCCTACGCCCAAGGAGCCGAATTTACAGGCTCGGATGAACGCCCTCCGCCGTCAGGTCGAGGAGATGGTGGAGCAGAAGGGCGAGTTCGTCGCCATGCCGCAGGCACGCGCCCAGACGATGCACTATATGAAGGGTCTGAAAGGCGCGGCCTCTCTCCGGCGGTACTGCTGCGAACTGACCCACCTCGAAGACATCGACGAACTCATTGACGCCGTTTTTGCCGAACAGCGCAAGGCGGCGCAGGATGACGATACCCGGGAAGTGCCGTTCCCATAAAAGAAGTCCTTTTTTTCATCCCGAGAGCGTGCTATACTAGACGAAGAACAATAAAATTCTTCCCGGGAGTATGTAAAAAACACCGGGCAGGGAAATGAGGAAATAATGAGTTTTTTGAGTTCGGCTCAGCCTCGGCTGGTGCGAGGAAAGCCGCAAAATAAATTCTGGCTGACGGTCGGGCTTTGTGCGCTGACAGCGGCATTGATGTTCCTGCCGTTTTATATTCTGGATGGCGGATTTTTCCACTATGCAGGCGACTTCAACAGCCAGCAGATCAGCTTTTACCGCTACATGAACGGTTTCATCAAGGGAATGGGTTATCCGGACGGACTGACGAGCATCAACGGCCACAGCCTGCCGACCAACACTTTCTCGTGGGCGACCGACCTCGGAAGCGGCGCAATGAATGCTTATTCATTCTACCTATATGGTTCGCCGTTTTTCTGGTTCTCGTTGATCTTTCCGCAGAACTGGCTGCCTTACCTGATGGTGCCGCTCCTCGTTCTGAAATTCGCGGTGGCAGGCGGCGGCGCGTACAAGTATCTGCAACGCTACGTCCAGAACCAGAATTATGCGGTGCTGGGTGCCTGCCTGTATGCGTTCTCGGGCTTTTCAGTCTACAACGTTTTCTTCAACCACTTTGTCGATGTTGTGGCCCTCTTCCCGTGGATGCTCTGGGCGTTGGATGAAGCGATCTACAACAAGCGGCACGGCCTGTTTGCCTTCTGGGTGGCCGTCAACCTGCTGAACAACTACTTCTTCTTCGCCGGACAGGTGCTGTTCCTCGTCATCTATTTTGTCTGCAAGGTCAGTACCGGCGAGTGCAAGCTGACCCCGAAGCTCTTCGGACACCTGGCGGTGGAAAGCATCCTCGGTGTAGCAATGGGCTGTCTGCTCATCTGGCCGGCACTGCTGTCGCTGCTCCAGAATCCGCGTACCATCGACCTGTCCTCGGGTTGGGGATTCCTGACCTATTCCCATGTCCAGCAGTATCTGGCGATCCTCGTCAGTTGGATCATGCCGCCGGATTCCCCCTACATGACCTCGGTCTGGTCGGAGGGCATCATCAAGTGGACGAGCATGAGTGCTTACCTGCCGCTCTGCAGTCTGGCCGGCGCAATGGCCTACTGGCGTGCGAAAAAGGGCGACAGCATGAAGCGCATCGTGGCGACTTGTGCCATCTTCGCATTGGTGCCGGTGCTGAATAGCGCGTTCTATATGCTCAATTCCAGCTACTATGCACGCTGGTATTATATGCCCGTTCTTATCCTCTGCGCAATGACCATCAAAGCGTTGGAAGATCCGGAAATCGACCTTGATGCCCCGGCAAAGGGCATTGGCTGGCTGATGCTGGCGACAGTGGTCTTCGCTCTTGTTCCGGTACTGGACAGCGGCACGGGCGAGTGGTCGCTGGGCGTTTTGAAGAACCCCGGTCAGTATGCGGCGGTGCTGGGATTTGGTCTGGGCGGCCTGCTGGTCTACCGGTTCATCTGCCAGAAATGGCGCGGCAAAAAGGTCTTTGTCCGGCGTTTGGTGGCGGCGGTGCTGGCTTTCTCCTGCATGTTTGGCATCGTCCATATCGGTATCGGCAAGTTCGGTCAGTGGCACACCGACAGCGACCTTGTGGAGCAGGACACCAATGCCCTGAAGCTGAAAGCAGACCTGCCGGGGGGCGACTGGCGTGTGGACACCTATAAGACCCACGATAACCTCGGCCTCTGGCTGGACAAGAGCTGCCTGCAGTATTTCGGCAGTACGGCGGCTCCCAGCATTCTGAGCTTCTACCCGGCACTGGGTGTTAAGCGTGACGTCCGGAGTGAACCGGACATCTCCAATTATGCTCTCCGCGGCCTGCTGAGCGTGAAATACCTCATCACGACGCCGGAACATCAGAATGACTTCGAGAACGAGGCGGATGTCGGCTGGGAGTATTACGATACGCTGGACGGCTACGCCCTCTATGAAAACACGAATTACGTTCCGATGGGTTTTACCTACGATTATTATATCACCGAACAGACCTATGAGGACAGTGTTACTACGACCCGTTCCAATCTGCTCATGCGTGCGCTGGTACTGTCGGATGAAGATGCGGAGACCTACGGCAAGTATCTGAAAGAACTGCCCGAGGAGAACCTTTATGACCTCTACTATGAGACGTATGTGGAGGACTGCAATGACCGCCGTGCCAATGCGTGCAGTGTGTTCCAGATGACGAATTCCGGTTTCAGTGCGGAAATTGATCTGGACAAAGATAATCTCGTCTTCTTTGCGGTGCCCTATGATGACGGCTTTACAGCTTACGTCAACGGCGAGGAACGAGAGGTCATCGAGGTCGATAAGGGTCTGATGGCAGTTCTCTGCCCGGCAGGACACAATACCATCGACTTTGTGTATCAGGCGGACGGTCTGAAACTGAGCAAGACCGTGACCCTCATCGCAATTCCGGTCTATATTCTCTACACCGGGTATTTTGTGTGGAGCAATAAGAAAAGAAAACATCGCTAAAAAATCATAAACAGAAAGGGAGCGCATCCCTCTGCCTTTGGCGGAGAAGATGCGCTCCCTTCTTTGCGCGATGATCCAGAAATTACTGAACGTACTCGACGGTGTACTCGAAGCCGTACTCTTCCTGCAGCTTCTTGACGTCTGCTTCGCAGTCCTCGATGAAGGTGGGAGCATAGACGGAAGCACCGTTGTGAGCCTTCTTGTAGTCCTCAACGATCTGCTGCAGCTTTGCCCAGCCCTCGTTTGCCTTGGCCTGGTCGACGCTGTCGGGGAAGTTGATGATGAATTCGCGGTGTTTGGGGATACGAGCTTTCATAATAATTCTCCTTGATGACAAGTTTGATGTTTATATAAACCTCTCAGTCTGCTTCGCAGACAGCTCCCCTGATAGGGGAGCCATTGGCAAAGAGTCAAAGCTTTCCGCGATGACGGAGAGGTTTGGGCTAGAAGGGGTCAAATCTGAAACACAGCTCTTGCGTTTTCAGCAGTCTGACGGAAAACTTCTTCGGGGGAAATGCCTTTGACCGAAGCAATATACTCGCCGACATAGCGGATCAGGGAGCTGTCGCAGCGTGTGCCGCGGACAGGTTCCGGAGTCATGTAAGGGCAGTCTGTCTCGAGGACGATCTGTTCCAGCGGAAGGGCGGCGATGGCTTTCGCGGCTCGCTTGGCACCCTTGAAGGTGCAGGCACCGCCAAAACCAAAGTACAGCCCCTGTTTTGCCAGCCAGAGAGCATCATCTGCACTGCCGGAATAACAGTGGACGATGCCTTTTGGCTGATATTGTTTCAGCAGGGCATAGACATCGGCGTGCGCCTGCCGGTCGTGAACGATGATGGGCTTGTCCAGTTCGAGGGCGAGCTTTATCTCTGCCTCGAAAAGAGCCAGCTGTGCGTCTTTCGGCACAGGCCAGTGGTAATCCAGACCGCACTCGCCGACGGCAACCACCTTTGGGTCGTCGTAGTAGGGCGCAAGGGCGCGCATTTCGGCTTTCCAATCGCCGCCATAGACCGAAACGGTCGGCGCAGAGCCGTCCTCGCCGCAGTCCTCTGCGGCAAGCAGGCTTTCCGGGTGGATGCCAATGGCGGCATAGACCCACGGATACCGGTGCGCCAGCTCGAGACAGCGAGGAGCGTCACCCGAATGGGTGGCCTGCTCGCAGACGCCGATAACGCCCTTTTCGGGCAGACTGTCCAGCAGGGCAAAGCGGTCTTCATCAAAAGCCCGGGAGCTGTAATGGGCGTGAGTGTCAAAGATAGGGCCTGTCATGCGTTCTCCTTTTTCGAGGCTTTGTTTACCAGCCAGATGCCGACACAGACCAGCGCGAGGGCGGCAAGATACTGCCACTCGAACAGCGGTTCACCGTTCAGCACTGCGCTGAGCAGGACGTTCACGACCGGGTTGACAAGGCCGAACACCGCAATGCGGCTGACCGGGTTGTTCTTCATCAGCAAAGCCCAAAGGACGTATCCTGCGCCGCAGATGAACGCCAGATAAAGCATGACGACCACTGCCAGCGCACTCTGCACATGCAGGCTTCCGCCCAGCACAAGGCCGATGAGAAGCAGTGCCAGACCGCCGATGAACAGGTTGATGAAGCAGACGGCGAAGCTGTCCGCCTTTTTCGTGACCGACTTGTTCCACGGACCGGACAAGGTGAAGATGACCGTTGCCAGCAGCATACAGAAGATGCCCCACGCACTTCCGCTGCCGTGGTTGCCGATGGTAGCCACCAGCACGCCGGCAAAACCGACTACACAGCCCAACGCTTTGGACGGAGTTATCCGGTCAGCGTCGCCGTAAATGAAGTGGGCGAAGATGACGCCAAGGAAACTCTGGGTGCTGTTCAGGATGCCGCCGAATGCGCCGGTCAGCAGGGCAACAGCAGAGTAATAGAAAGCATACTGTGCCGTGGTCTGCCACAGGCCAAGGGCGCAGGATTCTAGCGCAACTTTGCCGTGCGGAAATTTCGGGAGTTTGCCCTGTAACAGCACGCTGCCCAGCAGGACGAGGAAACTTCCCAGCATGAACCGGACACCGGCAAAGCAGAGGATGGACGGGGTATCTGCTGCGTCAATGGAGAATAGGCGGTAGCCCATCTTGATGAAAGGAAACGCCGAACCCCACAGGCAGTTGCAGAAGATCGCCAGCAGAACGGCCAGAGCCGGTGTACCGAAAATGCGGTCGAGCTTCTCGGCACGGGTCAGTGTCTTATCCTGCATGACGCTTAGTGGATGCGTGCGCCGACAGGCGTATCATCGCTGTAGAAGGGGATGGAGCAGCCGCCGTCTGCGGTGTCGGCAGCGAAGATCATGCCCTCGCTGACGTATTTGCCCTTCATCATCGGACGGGGTGCGAGGTTGGCAACGATGCCGATCTTCTTGCCGATGAGGTCTTCCGGCTTGAACCACTTTGCGATGCCGGACAGGATGCAGCGTTCACGCTCGCCGTCAAAAACGGTCAGGTGGAGCAGCTTCTTGCTCTCCTTCAGGTTCTCGCAGGCACGGACTTCGGCGACACGCAGTTCGACTTTGCAGAAATCATCATAGGAAATTTCGTCCTCGTGGGTGAAGTCGACGCCGCTCTCCTCAGCAGCAGGAGCAGCCTTTGCCTTTTCAGCCTCTTCCTTGGCTTTGTTTGCAGCCAGAGCAGCAGCCTTGCGCTTCTCGTCCTCTTCCTTCAGGTGTGCGATCTCCTTTGCCACGTCGATACGGGGGAACAGAGCGTCGCCCTTGTGGACGGTGTAAGTCTCCTGTGCGCCGTAAACGGTCTTGGACAGGTCGAGTGCGGAAGCATCCAGACCCAGCTGCTCCATCATCTTGGGAGCGGTGGAGGGCAGGTAAGCGTTCAGCAAGATGCCGCAGACACGCAGAGCCTCACACAGATGGTACAGGACACTTTCCAGACGCTCCTTGTTAGCCTCGTCCTTTGCCAGAGCCCAGGGAGCAGTCTCGTCGATATACTTATTGGCACGCTGGATGACAGCGAAGATCTCCATCAGAGCCTGCGGAATGGTCAGGTTGTCCATGTCGGCGGTGACCTTTGCGGTCAGCTCGTTGACCATGGTCTCCAGCTCGGTGTCGATGGCCTCGGTGCCTGCGACATTGTGGACAGTGCCGCCAAAGTACTTCTCGCACATTGCGACGGTGCGGCTCAGCAGGTTGCCGAGGTCGTTTGCGAGGTCGCTGTTGATACGGTTGATCAGGGCCTCATTGGTGAACATGCCATCGTTGCCGAAGGGAATCTCACGCAGCAGGAAATAACGGATGGCGTCGACACCGTAACGGTCGCACAGGATGACCGGGTCGACGACGTTGCCGACCGACTTGGACATCTTGCCGCCGTTCATCAGCAGCCAGCCGTGGCCGAAAACACGCTTGGGCAGCGGCAGGTTAAGAGCCATCAGCATAGCCGGCCACAGGATGGTGTGGAAACGCAAAATCTCTTTGCCGACCATGTGCAGGTCAGCTGGCCAGAACTTGTCGTAATCGTGGTAAGTCTCGTTGCCGTAGCCCAGAGCGGAGATATAGTTGCTCAGAGCGTCGACCCAAACATACATGGTGTGCTTGGGGTCAAAGGGAACCGGGATGCCCCACTTGACCGAGGTACGGGAAACACAGGTGTCCTGCAGACCCTGCTTGATGAAGGCGATCATCTCATTCTTGCGGCTCTCGGGCTGGATGAACTGAGGGTTCTCCTCGTAGAGTTTCAGCAGGCGGTCAGCATATTTGCCGGTCTTGAAGAAGTAAGCTTCCTCGTGGGCATCGTAGACCTCACGGCCGCAGTCAGGGCACTTGCCGTCGACCAGCTGGCTATCGGTCCAGAAGCTCTCGCAGGGCTTGCAGTAGTGGCCGATGTATTCGCCCTTGTAGATATCGCCCTGCTCATACAGCTTGGTGAAGATCTTCTGGCAGGTCTCCATGTGATAATCGTCGGTGGTGCGGATGAAACGGTCATAGCTGACGTCCAGCAGTTTCCACAGGTCTTTGACGGTAGCAACGATCTTGTCGACGTACTCCTTCGGGGTCACGCCTGCGTCAGCAGCCTTATCCTGAATTTTCTGGCCGTGTTCGTCAGTGCCGGTCAGGAACATGACGTCATAGCCCTGCATCCGCTTGAAGCGAGCCAGTGCGTCGCAGGCGACGGTGGTGTAGCTGTGGCCGATGTGCAGCTTGTCGCTGGGGTAGTAGATGGGGGTGGTGATATAAAATGTTTTATGCTCACTCATGGGTTTCTCTTCCTTTCTATGGTACAACAAAAACGCTCTCATCCAGCCGGGTCAAAGCCCGCCAAGGACGAGAGCGATTGCTTTCTCAGGGGCAGAATAATCCCTTGTATCTTCTACCTATAATACGCAAAAATATAGGGTTTGTCAACTGAAAAATCAGACTTCGTAATCCAGGCATACACGGCTCTTATAGTAGGGGCGGACTTTGCTGTTGGCGACAGCGACGTGAGCCGGATGGGTGGAGTAACCCTTGAGAGCTTCGGCAGTCTCAAAAGTGGTATCCAGCATCAGGTCAGCGTTGGAAGAGGGAAGACCGTTGGTGTGAACTTTGATCTCGACCAGTCCGGGGATCTGACCGGCCAGACCTTCCAGACCAGCTTTGATGCCTGCCTTGATCTCAGCTTTTTCAGCGTCGGACAGCTCATCCTTCAGCTGCCAGAGAATGATGTGTTTGACCATAATAAAAAATCCTCCTGTCGTTTTTCCTCATTGTAACATGAGCGAACAGGAGGTGCAAGATGCTTTTAAAATTTAGTCATTGCTGTGTTCCCACGATTCATAGGCAACGAGGTAGATGAGGTTGACGACGAGTCCGATAATAAGGAAAATCATGCTGAACCGCATATCAATAAAGAAAACATACAGGATAAAGAAGATGCAGCTGATGATTTGACGGAAGCCATCTTTCTTCTGCCACATGGTACGGTATTCCGGGTCGTTCAGGCGGCGGTCATTGCTGCGGCGGAAGATGGGGTCTTTGCCCATCAGGTCGCGGACACCCTGAAAAATACCAAAAGCAAACACTATCAGAGACAGGGAGACAAAAATAAAGCGATACATATCGGTCATGTTGCGCTGCACCTCCTGCTTTTTAATGTAACCTGATTATAACATAGGGGGGTGAAAAAACAAGGACGAAAGATAAGCAGGAGAGGGAAGAACAGAAAACAAAAAACCAGCCGGATGAGGCGGTTGCAAGCCCTCGATCCGGCTGGATACTTACTTCTTCGGAGTCATAAGCCTCTTCTCCTCGGTCCATCATTTTTCGGTCTGTACCAGACGTTTCATAGAAATCGCTCCTTGAAACGATGAAGAACTGGGATATTCTTAGAACTCTATGCGTTGTACATTGGACTGACCCTTCTCTTAACTGTTGGACTGCGGCACACAAATCATGAGGATGAATTTCATATTACCACATTCTTTCGAGTTAGATTTGCCAAAAGAGTCATTGCTTAATACATTGGAGTATCTCCTTTTTGGTTATTCAAATATCTTTCTCCGTGCAAAAGCTTTCATCATAGGAATCACCTTCGGCGGATCTATTTGAATTGCCAGAGGATTTATATTTGACAGACTATCTGTTTTCGCATTATTGATGCTCAAGAACGGCTCAAATCTTTTTGTGTTTTTATACGGGGGAAACATCCCGTTTGTGGTGAGCCTCTGTTTTGCTTCTCAGCGATCCCCGACAGTCTGTCCACACTGTGCGGGTTCCATATCAACCATCGGTCTTCGCTCCTTCCTTCTTAAAGTCAGCTAGGATTAGATCTCTTTTGATCTTCTGCTGTACTTGTCTGGTTTCTGACTTTATTATACCCGGCAGGAGCAGTTTTGTCTATTCGCAGACTGCACAAAGAAATAGACAGTCTTTTTTAAGATATCACTAAAAAACTGTGAAAATACCTCAAACCGCCCTGAGATGCCCGAAAAAACATCCGGAAAGCTGCTTGGAAAGCAGGGCGGAACTGCCCAGAACTTCCGGAATATATGTGAAGGAATTCTGGAAAAATGTGAGAAAATGCCTGTTGACACTTACGAGCGGCGAAATGGTGTGGTATAATCCGGGGCAATCAATGGTAGTCGCAGCAGGAAGACCGGCAAGACGAAAGTTCGCGCTGGTCTTCTTTTTTTGTGCGATGAAGTTTTGGAGTTCACACACAAAAGAAAAAGGAGTATTTTCAATGCCCAAAACATTACTGGAAAAAATCGTCTTTACCGTCGTCATGGCGACCATCATGGTCTATGGCATGATCGTTTACAATGTTGCTCTGAATACCGGCGGAGTCACCAATGCCACATTCGGGATGGCTCTGCATGAGATGCCGATCATGGTTCCGGTCGCTTTTGTCCTCGAGTTCTTTGTGGTCGAAAAGCTGGCGACCAAGCTGGCGTTCACCTTCATGCGCCCGACCGACCGTCCGCAGTTCATCACCTACGCCATCTCGATCATGATCGTCTGCATCATGTGCCCGGTCATGAGCCTTGTTGCAACCCTGCTGTTCAAAGAGCCGAGTTTTGGCACTTGGGTGCATACCTTTGGCTGCAACTTCCCGATGGCTCTGTGCTGGCAGATGTTCTACTGCGGCCCTCTGTCCCGGTTCATTTTCCGCCTGCTGTTCCGCCGCGGCGAAAAGGCGGAGAAGGCTGACTGACAGCAAAATAATTATATAAAATAGGTATAGAGACTATCGAACCCGGATATGCTGAACGAAAATTAAGCAGTATGACAGGCCGTTTGCCTATATAAATTTTATATGATGGGTATACACTATCTGTATACTATGCGGAAAATGAGAGGGATTTATTTCTCGAAAACCTCAAAAAATGAAACGAACAGCTAAGAATCAGCAAAGAAATTGTGCAGAAAGTACAGTCTTGAAACTGCTTTTTGCGCAGAATGCACAACATTTTTGATATATCAGCGGAATGGAATATAACAAAAAGTAGAATGTTGAAAAATGGGCTATCCAAGCCGAAAGATTAGTGCTATGATATCACCCGAAAAAGACAGCATTCGACTGGACAAAGAGGAGGGCGCAAGATGAAAATCAACCGCCTTCCTTGCTTTTTTCAACGCTGAGATGTCTTTTTGGCAAGAATAAAAAAACGAAAGGAGAGCGAGTGAAACGGTATATTCACCTGTATTTCCAAACACGAGAGAGGGGGCGGAACAATGAACGCATTGACTGCGGCTTTGAAAGAAGAGCTGAACGTTGAGATGGTCTCCATTGGCGGATTGCAGATCCCGGAGTCCGTCGTCGTCAGCTGGGGCATCATGGCCTTCCTCGTCATTGGTTCCATCCTGCTGACCCGGAATCTCAAGGTCGATCATATCAGCAAGCGTCAGGCGGTGCTGGAACTGGTCGTGACGACCATCAATGACTTCTTCGTGGGTCTGCTGGGCGAAAGCGGCAAGCGGTATGTGCCGTACCTGATGTCGGTGGCTCTGTACATCGGCTGTTCCAACCTGATCGGTGTGTTTGGCATCAAACCTCCCACGAAAGACCTGAATGTGACGGCGGCTCTGGCTCTGATGAGCATCGTCCTCATCGAGTATTCCGGCATCCATGCAAGAGGCGGCGTCGGATTCCTCAAGAGCCTGGCGGCTCCCACGCCCATCATGACCCCTATGAACATTCTGGAGATCGCCATCCGGCCTACCAGTTTGTGTATGCGACTGTTCGGCAACGTGCTGGGCGCATTCGTCATCATGGAGCTGATCAAGCTGGTCGTCCCGGTCTTCGTTCCGGCAGTGTTCAGCCTGTATTTTGATTTGTTCGATGGTCTGATCCAGACCTATGTGTTCGTGTTCCTGACGTCGCTGTTCATGAAAGAAAGCATCGGCGGCGAGGAATAACCCTCTCAGTCTGCGTTGCAGACAGCTCTCCCATAGGGAGAGCCATTGGCAGGTCGGGCAGGTTGCTCGGTATTGATAAAATGGTGGGCCCTGCGACCGACGAAACGTTTTATTAAAACAAAGGAGATATAACTATGAACGGATTGGTAGCACTGGGTGCTGGCATTGCAGCACTGACTGGTATTGGCGGCGGTATCGGCATCGGCATCGCAACGGGCAAGGCAACGGAGGCCATCAGCCGCCAGCCCGAGGCATCCGGCAAAATTCAGACCAACCTGCTGCTGGGCGCAGCTCTGGCAGAAGGTACTGCAATTTTCGGCTTTGTCGTTGCTCTGCTGATCATCCTGTTCCTGGGTTGATAACGGAGGCATGACGAATGCTGACACTGAACATCAATCTGCTGTGGACAGTCCTCAATGTCCTGATCCTGTTCCTGCTGCTGCGTAAGTTCCTGTACAAACCTGTCATGAACATCATTGCGCAGCGTCAGAAGCAGGTGGACGACGCCATGGCAGCCGCCGAGACCTCCAAGAACGAGGCGAAGACGGCTCTGAGCGCAGCACAGGACAAGCTGCGCAATGTCGACACTGAGGCTGCTCAGCGTCGTGAAGCCTACGAGAAGCAGGCTGAAAAAGAAAAAGAACAGCTCCTTGCGGACGCACAGCGTCAGGCTGATGCCATCGTTGCAGAGGGCAAGGCTGCGGCTGAGGCCGAACGTCAGCACAAGCTGCGTGAAGCAGACGCCCAGACCACCGCACTGGCACGGGCAATGTGCGAAAAACTGCTGGCTCGGAACCTGACCCAGCAGGATGACGCCCGTCTGCTGGATGACCTGTTGCAGAAAGCGGGTGTTGGCGATGGCAAGTGAGTTCAGTAAAGAGTTCTTCTCTGAGAACCGGATCGTCAAGGCAGATCTGCGTGCTGCCCGTCAGCCCCGTGAAGAAGATATCACCCGTATCAAGAATGAGATCAAAAAGCTCTATGATGCGACTGAAGTTCTGCTGGAAGTCAAAGTAGACGAAAGCCTGCTGTCCGGCTATGTGCTTCAGGTGGGCGACCGGGTGTTCGACAACTCCGGCCGTCATACCCTCGACCAGATGATGGAGGGCAAGCCTTCTCTGGCGACCCTCAAGACTCGCATCGAGGATTACAAACCGGCTGCGACCAGCGAAGAGGGCGGTGTTGTTATCGCTTCTGCGGATGGCATCGTGCAGGTAGAGGGCATGGATCGTGCCGTCTACGGCGAGATCGTTACCTTTGAGAATGGTGCCAAGGGCATGGTCGAAAGCGTGGAGCCGGGTCGTCTCGGCATCATGCTGTTCGACGGTGCTGAGACGGTCGGCGTCGGCACGATGGTGACCCGGAGCGGCAAGCGGGCCGGTATCCCGGTCGGTGAAGGCTTCCTGGGCCGTGTCGTTGACCCTCTGGGTGAGCCCATCGACGGCAAGGGTGCTATCGAGTCGGTCGGCTACAACCCCATCGAGAAGCAGGCTCCCGGCATTCTGGAGCGTCAGAGCGTTGATACGCC
>ERZ808240.1723-NODE-1723-length-26147-cov-4.927257_pt1 | contig 26147 bp, 25 predicted proteins | sample MGYA00521084_ERZ808240 | MGnify/ENA primary metagenome ERZ808240 (study PRJEB31516, sample SAMN03275571) | gut metagenome | biome: mammalia-associated habitat; material: feces | host: Papio cynocephalus | place: Kenya | collected 2012-08-06 ... | reverse complement strand
GATCCGGATAAGGGCTACGAATTTCGCAGTTTCGCGACGCCGACCATTCTCGGAGAGATCAAAAAATATTTCCGGGATAAGGAATGGAGTCTCAAGGTTCCGCGGCGGCTTAAGGAGACTGCCGGAAAGGTGCAGGAGGTCAAGGAGCGTCTGACTGCGCAGCTCGGTCATGCGCCGGATGTGGAGGAAATCGCCAAGGAGACCGGGTTTACACATGAGCAGATCATGCAGGCGATGGAAAGTGCCAAAGCCTACGGAACCTATTCTTTGGACGGTATGGGCAGTACTTCCGATGAGGATGCGGAGGCTAATGCGCTCGAAAAATATATTGGCTTTGAGGATTCCGGCTACGAGCGTATCGAGCTTGGCGAAATCATCAACCATGTACTCGCGAGCTTCAGCGATACCTATCGGTTTATTTTCCGGGAGCGGTTTTTGCATAACAAGTCACAGGCACAGATTGCCAAGGAGCTTGGAATTTCACAGATGACCGTTTCTCGTTCGGAAAAAGCCATCATTGAAGCATTCAAAAAAGAATTAAACAGACATTGACACACATCGGCGGCGTGCCGCACTGCGACAAAGCAAGCTCCGATGGGAAGGGATATAACCATGAAGAGAGTTTTTTCAGGCATACAGCCTACCGGAAACATCCATTTGGGAAACTATCTGGGTGCTTTGAAACAATTCGTAGAATTACAGCAAGACCACGCATGTATTTATTGCATCGTGGATGAACACGCGATCACGGTTCCGCAGGATCCGAAAATGCTCAAGGAGCATATTTTAGATGTCGCGGCGCTTTATCTGGCAGTCGGCGTGGATCCGAAAAAATCGATCGTATTCGTACAGTCGCAAGTACCGGGACACGCGGAACTTGGCTGGATTCTGACTTGCTGCGCCAACACAGGTGAGCTGTTTCGCATGACGCAGTTTAAGGCAAAGAGCCAGGGAAGGGAGTCTGTCGGTGCCGGCCTGCTGATGTATCCGACCCTGATGGCCGCGGATATCCTGCTCTATGATACGGATGTCGTTCCGGTCGGCAATGACCAGAAGCAGCACATCGAACTGACACGTGATCTTGCGATCCGCGTCAACAACAAATACGGAAACAAAAAAACCAAGGGCGCAGATGGAAAGGGCAATGTCTTTATCGTACCGGACGGCAGATTCCTCAAAGAGGGCGCGCGTATCATGGCGCTGGATGATCCGACCAAAAAGATGAGTAAGAGTGCCGAAAACGTGCATTCCCGCATTTCCCTGCTTGACGAACCTTCTAAGATCAAAAAGTCGATCATGAAAGCGACGACCGACTCCGAAGGTATCGTGAAATTTGATGTCGAAAACAAGCCGGGCATCAGCAACCTGCTGAATATCTACAGCGTGCTTGCGGGTAAGTCCGTCGCGGAGCTTGAAGCCATGTACGATGGCAGGGGCTACGGCGATTTCAAAAAAGATCTGGTGGAGGTGACCGTGGAGGCGCTGGCGCCGATCAAAGAAAGATACGAATCGATCCGCAATTCCGGAGAACTTTTCACAATTTTGAATGAGGGAGCGGAAAAAGCCGATGCCATTGCGCAGCAGACTATGAAGCGCGTCAGAGAATATTTCGGACTGGGTACCGGGTATTAAAAACGGGATTTATCCGAAGATAAGAAAAAATAAAAACAGAGCACAAAACGTTGTAAAACGGACAGCGGGCAGTGCTCTGTTTTATCATAAGAAATGGACAAATTTTAATTTGTAAAGCGTCAGCGGAGCTGGCGGAGACTTTCTTTGGCCAGTGCCGGAATGAACTCAAAGTCGGAGATTGTGTTGAGATCTTCCGGTTTTTCTGTGATCGCGGCCTGCTGCATTGTGTGGATGTCGGCGATCGGAGCTTCCGGATCAGTTTCTGATCTTTCAAGGGAGAGATCCAGCCGTTTGTTGCGGATCGTCAGCGCTAAGTCGATGGAAACAACGAATAAATTTATGAAATAAAGCGCAAGCACAAAATTAAAATTGCCTGCGTAGAATTTTCCGCAGATGCCGCAAAGATAACCGGCGATGATCACGATCTCAAAGAAGATGCTTTTGCCTTTTGCGGACCGGGAACGCAGAGATTTTGCAACGTTGATCGGCCAGGACAGACCAAAGCATCCTAACATAAGTCCTTCACATAATGCTGTCATTTTATTTACCTCCAAATTTAATTCGACGGAATCATTCGATCACGATATAGACAATACTATAAAATTATGATAATGTAAAATATATAATTTAAGATAAGTTTATAATGATAAAGTTATATAAAAGCCGGTTTTGCTGCTTCGATTTTTAGCGACAGGCCGGAGTTTGAGAGAGAAAATGGAACTTTTACAGCTGCAATATTTTGTAGTTACAGCCAAAGAACAGAATATGACACGCGCCGCCGAACTGCTGCATATCGCGCAGCCCGCGCTGAGCCAGTCCGTCAAGCGGCTGGAAGAGGAAATGGGTGTAAGGCTCTTTGATCGCATCGGCAAGCGCATCCGCCTGAACGACGCAGGCAGAGAACTTTTGCGGATCGCGGAGCCGATGCTGGCGACGCTTTCTACCATGCCGGAGACCTTGCAGGCGATCGCGGCAGAAGAGGCGCAGACCATCTCCTTGAACGTTTTGGTGGCTTCGCGCATCGCGACCCGATTGATGATCGATTATAAGGCCGAGCATCCGGAGAGCAATTTTAAGATGGATCGCAATGTCGATTCGCTGGACTGGGATCTGCGGATCTCCGCGGTGGCCGGTCAGGGTACGGTCCGCTTCGCGGCCGGCACACAGAAGCTGATGGAAGAAGAGATCTATCTGGCGGTCCCCGCGGCTTCCCGCTTTGCGGATCGAGAGGAGATCACCTTGCAGGAAGTGCGCAACGAGCCGTTTCTTACGTTTCCGGTCAATATGCCGTATCACAATCTATGCAACCGCATGTGGGGTGAGAGCGGCATCAGCCCGCGCGTCAGTCTGGAAAGCGACAACCCACAGTCCCTGAAGGATCTGCTGGCTGCGGGAATGGGCGTTGCCTTTTGGCCGCAGTTCTCCTGGGGAGAGGCAGACAAGAGCCAGATCCACCTGCTCCATCTCATAAAGCCGAAAGCAAGCCGTATCGTGACGGTAACGCAAAACCCAAAGCGGCGGATCTCAAAAGCCGCGGAAGATTTTTTACGCTTCAGTATCGCTTACTTTGAAAATGGGAGGAAACAGCCATGAGAGCCATCAAACGATTCATTCTGCGCCTGCTGGTCGCAGTCCTTGCGCTCGCTATGATCGGCGCAATGCTGGTATTTTTTATCAACAGCCTCGTCAAGAGCAGCACCGAAGACGAGATCCTGTATCGGATGCAGGACGACAATGAGATCAGTACGCTCGGCAAACAAAAACTCAAGGAATTTGACGCGGACTGCGCATTGGTGCTGGGCTGCGGGATCGAAGACGCGGAGACGCCGAGTCCGATGCTGAAGGATCGGCTGGATACAGGGATCGCTCTGTACCGGGCGGGCGTGGTACCTAAGATCTTGCTGAGCGGCGACAACGGGCAGGAAGATCACAATGAGATCCACGTCATGCTTAAATATACGATGAACGCAGGCATTCCGAAAGCCGATATCTTTTGTGACCATGCCGGATTTTCGACCTACGATTCGGTTTATCGCGCCGCGGATATTTTTAAAGCAGAGCGTATCATCGTCGTGACCCAGCTGTACCATGAGTACCGGGCGTTGTATATCGCGAAAAAACTGGGGATTTCCGCTGTCGGCGTCGCATCCGAACAGCAGAAATACTTCGGACAGACCTACCGGGAAGCAAGAGAGATCCTGGCGAGGAACAAGGATTTCGCCAAGGCGCTGCTGCACGGAAAAGCGCAGTACGGCGGTGAGGCGATTCCGATCAGCGGCAGCGGGATTTCCAGTCACGGAGAATAGGAAGCGCGCATACAATATAGAGGGCAGCAATGTCCTCTATTTTTGGTATAATGCAGTGAGGAAACCCTATGATATATCTTGATAACGGAGCGACATCCTATCCGAAGCCGCGCGTCATGACGGCCGCCATGGAGGAATGCATGCTCCGATACTGCGGCAACCCCGGCCGCTCCGGACATCAGATGTCCATGAAAACGGGAGAAGAAGTCTACCGTGCCAGACGCAGGATCGCGCATTTTTTTCAGATCGAAAAAGCGGAGCAGATCATATTCACCAAGAACACGACCGAAGCCTTGAATCTGGGGATCAAAGGCGTTCTGTCCGCGGGTGATCATGTGATCACCACCAGCATGGAGCATAATTCTGTCCTGCGGCCGCTGAAAGCCCTTGAAAAAAGGGGCGTCTGCCAATCGGTGATCCGCGCGGATCGCCAAGGCCTGATCACGGTATCCGACATCGAAAAAACAATCCGCCCGAACACCAAGCTGATCATCCTGACGGCGGCCTCCAACGTGACCGGCGGCAGGATGCCGCTGGCAGAAGTCGGATGTCTGGCGAAAAAGCGCGGGATTCTATTCATGGTGGACGGTGCGCAGGGTGCCGGCTGTATGGAACTGAACGTGAACCGGCAGAATATCGACTTACTTGCTTTCCCAGGACACAAAGGTCTGCTCGGACCTTTAGGAACCGGCTGTCTTTATGTCCGCCCCGGCGTGAGGATCGAACCGCTGCTGGAGGGAGGAACCGGAACCGAGTCCAAAAGCCGTTTGCAGCCGCGGGAATTTCCGGAGGGTTTCGAAGCGGGGACGATCAATGCGCCGGGCATCATCGGCCTTGGGTGCAGCACGGAGTTTGTGGAAAAGATCGGCGTCGATGTGATCGGGAAGTACGAGGAAAGTCTGATCGCTTATCTGGATGCTTGTCTGGACAACATGCCGGGTGTCATCCGTTACGGTCCGGACGCCGCGCAGAAGACCGGCATCACGCTTTTTAATATCGAAGGGATCGCAGCGGAGGAAGTGACCGCGATCCTCAACGCGCAGTATGGGATAGCCGTGCGCGGCGGCTACCATTGCGCGGGACTGGCGCACAAGACCATCGGAACCTGGGAGCTCGGCGGCGTGCGCGTCAGCGTCGGTCCGTTCACGACCCGCGCGCAGATAGAAAAACTGACCGACGCGGTCTGGCAAATTAGTAGTAGACAAAAACGTAAAAAAAAGGTTACATGAAATGAAGCAGGATTTTCACAAGGATTTCACCGAGATCGTGTATGATAATGAAAAAAGAAGAAGTGAGGAACAGCAAGATGAATAATTTTTCCAAAAAAATTCTGGTTCTGTGCATGATTTTTATCATGAGTTTCAGTATGTTCGCCTGCGGCAGTCAGCCTGCGGATACGGGCGATGATACGACGGACATTACGCAGGAACAGGATCCGGCAGACAGCGAAGATCAGGACGAAACCCCGGATGTGATCATTCCGGACGGCTTTGCGGACAACGCCGCTTCCGACGAAGATGACGAAACGGAAGCCTATCATTTCGGCTTTACCGCCGATACCGCGTTTGGGATGTCAGGGTCTGTAAAAAAGCTGAACGGGGCAAAAATCTCTTCGCAGAGCAGTACACTGGAAAACCAGTTTGAAAAGGCACTTAAAGCATCCTCACTCGGAAGCTTTGATGTCGCATCGGCTGAATACGATGAATACGACGGAGAAGAAATGGATCAGCAGCTTTACACGCTGGCGATGGACAACAGCGCGGATCTGGAAGATATCGATGATGCCGCAATGGCGGAAGCGGGTATGTACCACAGCAGCAGTAAAGACCAGTATCATCAGTATACATCCTATATATCCGAAAGCTTTTCGGAGGTGTCTTCTTCCGGCATTGCCGCGGCATTGAAAAAAATCGAAGCCAACTACGGCGTCAAAGTCAAGGCTTCTAAGATCGAAAAAGCCATGAAGACCGTTTTCGGCAAGGTCGAGGAAAATGAATCTGCTTACAGTCTTTATGAGGAAAAGACGATCAAGGGAGACGGTTATGCCGAAGTCGTGAAGCTGAGCGTCGACGGAGCGATGTATGAAGACGGCAGCATGACCGCCTATATCTATGTGGATCGTGACAGAGTTTATCAATAGGGAGCCGAAAAGAAATGGATAACGAAAACAAGAAAGAAACCGGATTTGAATCCTTGATCGAAGCGATTGTCCGCACCGGAAAGCTATGGTATCTGAGCCGCGGCGAGGAATTTGTCCTGACAGAAGACATCTGGGGCGACAAGCTTCCGCTTTGGCCGTCTAAGCAGGAGGCGCTCGCCAACAGCACGGACGAATGGCAGGAATGCAGCGCCGAACCGATCCCTCTGAACGAGTTTCTCTTTTCCTGGATCCCGTTTCTGGAAGAAGAAAACATCGGCGTGACGCTCGGCTGGAACGAAACCGACGGCGGCAGAGGCTATGTCATCGAGCTTTCGGATCTGGCGGAGATCCTGCGGGCAGAAGCAAAGCTGCAGGGCGTTTTGTTGGAAGAACCGGAAGTCGATACCGAAACGGATAAAAAATATGAAAAGTTCCTACAGGATCTGATCAGCGAAAACAAAGTCTGGATCCTGCACAAAGGCGAAGCCTTTATGATGCTGGAGTTAAAGGGAAAAAATCAGATCCCGATCTGGTCCAATGAAGCCGCCGCAGCGGCAGAATGCCGCGAGGAATGGGCAGAATGCGAGCCGGATTGGATCCCGCTGGATGAATTCCTGGAAGACTGGATCCCGGATCTACTGGAAGAAGATCACGCGGATGTGCTGCTCTCCTTAGGCAGCGGAAACGGGATCGAAGCGGATCTGTTCCTGTTCGGGCGCGATGTGAAACGCGAACTCAAAAAGCGCACGCCGGGCAAGGTCCTTGCGTTCCGCCGCCAAAAGAAAGACGAGACGAAGGAGACGCGCTAGATGCTGAAAAAAGTACAGGGCTTTTTTCCCTGAAAAGGTAATTCCGAATAATATGAGTGCGTTTATTCGGAATAGTCATCCTTCTATTCCAAAACATTTGCAATTACAGCTTCCAGCTGACGGCCTGCGTACGGCCAGTGATAAAGTGACGATAAATGCCGTCCTGTGCCAGCAGCGTATCGTGGGTACCTCGCTGGACGATCCGGCCTTTGTCCACGACCAGGATCTGGTCGGCGTGACGAACAGTCTTCAGGCGGTGAGCGATCAGGATCACGGTTTTTTCCTGCGTTAATGCGCGGATCGCGGCCATCAGTTCTTGCTCGTTTTCTGGGTCCACGTTCGCGGTCGCTTCATCCAGAATGATGATCGGCGCATCTTTCATTATGGCGCGGGCGATGGAAAGCCGCTGGCGTTCTCCGCCGGAAAGCGAGCCGCCTGCTTCGCCGATGACGGTGTCATAGCCCTGCGGCAGTTTGAGGATAAAATCATGGCAGCGCGCTTTTTTTGCCGCCGCGATGACCTGTTCCATCGGTGCGTCCGGCTGTCCGAAGCGGATATTATCGGCGATCGTATCATGGAACAGATAAACATCCTGGAAGACAAAACTGAAATTCCGCATCAGGCTGTCCATGCTGTATTCCCGGACGTCACGGCCGTCCAACAGGACCCGGCCGCCGTCCACATCCCAAAACCGAGCCAGCAGATGGCAGAGTGTCGTTTTTCCGCTGCCGGACGCTCCCACGACAGCAGTCGTGGACTTTGCGGGAATGTCCAGCGTGATCCCGTTGATGATCGGCTTTTGCTCATAGGAAAAGGAAATGTCCTCTGCATGAAGATCACAGCGCTCCGGCGTCAGTTCCGCGCCGGATATATCCATGGCCGGGAGCTGCAGGATCTCGGAGGTCTGATTTATACAGCTGTCAACGACCCGCAGCAGGGAGGACTGTGTACCGGCCTGTTCCAGTCCCTCGGTGAGAAGAAACGAGCAGATCGCCATCATGATGCAGTTGAAGAGTTCCATGTGTCCGCCGGTGTAGAGTACCAGAGACAGCACGACGACGCCGACATCGATCAGCTTGGCGACCGCGTTTTGTGTCAGCATCAGCGGCAGCAGCTTCAGCTCCATGTCGATATTGGCAGCCGCGTTTTCGTCCATGGCGGTTTCCAGCTTGCGGTTATACTTCCCGGTAAGGTTGTAGGACTTGACTTCGGCGATGCCTTTGATGAATTCCAGAACGCGTTCCACGACCGCGATATCACCGGCAAGTTTTTTGGCGGTTGTTTTTTGGGAAGCGATCTGCAGGGCATGGTTTACGACAGCATACAGCAGCAGTCCGGCAACGATCAGCAGACCGACCCGCCAGTCGAAACAAAAGACAGCCAGCGTCATGACCGCGGTCGAGAACAAGCCCTCTGTGACAAGCATCACAACACGTGTAGACACACCGGAAAGGTTGTCCATGGTATTGGTCGTGACAGAGGTGATGGCGCCGAGACTGTTGGCGTTAAAGTAACCCATCGGCAGATAGCGGAGATGTTCGGCGATCTGCACGCGCTTGCTTGCGGTCGTAGAGTATCCGGCATCCGTCTGCAGCGCCGTAGCGCGATATTTGAGCAGAGAAGAGCCGATGACAGATACCAGCATGATCCCCAGGGAAAGCAGGATCGCTCCGGTTTCGATGCTTCCGGACAGGAGCGCCTGCAGCATCACGCCGATGGCAGGGATCTTCAACGCGGAAAACAGTGCCGCGGCAACGCCGAGTACGATCGAAACCGAAAACTCTCTGCGCTCCCGCGGATCACAGAAAGCAAAGAATTTTTTTAAGATCTCAAGCATGATCCGAACCTCCTTCCATAGCATCACGAGACGTGATATGTGCTTCCCAAAGCTTGCGGTATAACGGACAGGACGCCAGCAGTTCCGTCTGTGTACCGGCCGCGGCAACGGTCCCGTCATGGATCACCGCGATCTGATCAGCATCGACGATGGTCGAAAGCCGATGGGCGATGACGATCAAGGTCTTGCCCCGCACAAGTTTGGCAACACTTTCCTGAATGATTGCTTCGTTTTCCGGATCGGTATAGGCGGTAGCTTCATCCAGAATAACGAAGGGCGCGTTTTTAAGCATCGCGCGAGCGATAGAGACGCGCTGTTTTTCTCCGCCGGATAAATGACCGCCTCCGCTGCCGACCGGCGTGTCAAACCCGTTTTCCAGCCCCATGATAAAGTCATAGCAGCCGCAGTCCTTTGCCGCCTGTTCGACCTCCGCGTCTGTCGCGTCAGGCCTTCCGATGCGGATGTTTTCACGGATCGTATCGTCAAACAGGAAATTGTCCTGCGATACATAGGCGACAAGCTTCTGGTAATGCGCGGCACAAATATCCCGGATATCCGCGCCGCCGATCGTGATGCTGCCGCTGCTGACATCCCAGAACGAAGCAAGCAGTTTGGCGATCGTGGATTTGCCGCTGCCGGACGGCCCGACGAGCGCGTTGACTGTACCCGCGCGGAACGTCAGATCGATACCATGGAGGACTTCCGTTTCTCCGTAGCCGAAACGGACATCGTTCAGCTTCACTGTACTGTCCGCCGGCGTCTGCAGGTCGGTCTGCGGACGCGGCAGTTCCGGAGCGGTCAGGATGCCGGTGATCTGCCCGATGATGGTGCCGACTTTGGCAAGATCATCGGTAAATTTCATGCAGCCGATCAACGGCGTGACCAGTCCCGTGGAGAGAATGACGATCAGCACGAATTTTTGCGGAGCCAGCGTACCGGCCCGCAGCAGCAGTCCGCCGATCGGCAGGACCGTCAGCAGGGTGGCAGGCATGATGTTCATCGCGAAGGTAAAGTAAAAATTGCTTTTGTTCATCCAGTCGATATAGCTCTGCGCGCAGGCTTTCGCGGCGTTTACAAACTTATCATAGCTGCTGTCTGCCTTGCCGAACGCCTTGATGACCTCGATGCCGCTGATGTATTCCACGGCGGTATCGTTGAGGTCCTTGGTAGCAGCCACCGTACGGGCGTAGTTTTTTTCATAGTCGGCCATCATCAGCAGGAAAAAGATCATCCCCAGAGGCAAGGTGATCAGAGAAGCCAGCGCCATACGCCAGTCGAGAACGAACAGATAGAGGAGCGTGGCGGCCGCGACTGCCGCGTTGCTGCTCATTTCGGGGATCACATGCGCCAGTGTCGGTTCGATGCTGTCCACGCGTTCCACGAGGATGTTCTTCAGTTCACCGGAACCTCTTGCCTGCACATCGCCCAGCGGCATGCGGGAGAGCTTTGCGAGGCCCTGTTTGCGGATATTGCAAAGTACCGCGAAGGTCGCCTGATGCGACTGCGAGGTGGACAGCGAGTGAAACAGCACCCGCAGCAGCCAGAACACAGCCATGACCGCGCAGTCGATCAGATAGCCGGTCAGGTCCTGATCTCCGGACAGCAGTTTGCCGATCACCCTTGCCATCACAAAGAACGGCAGGATCTGAAACACGGCGCCGATGACGGCATAACATACGCTGGCGATATATTTTGTTTTTTTCTGTCCGGCAAAGGTGAACACCCAGCCGAACGTGCTTTTTTCTTTTTTCACTTCTTTCACTTTTTTCACCTCACATCGAAGAGCTTCTTTATCATCGGAAGCGTTTCTTCCGTCACAAATAAATCATCCCGGATCCCGCCGTTGTCCAAATGCAGCACTCTTGTACAGGTGCGGCAAACGAACTCATAGTCATGGGTAACGATGAAAATGATCTTGCCGCTGTCGGCAAGGCGGCGGATCAGTGCAGCCAGCCGCACCATGCTGTCATAGTCCAAGCCGCTGGTCGGCTCGTCAAATACCAGCAGTTCTTTCCCGCAGACCATAGAAGCCGCTGCGGCAAGCCGCTGCTTCTGTCCGCCGGAAAGGGTGTTCGGATGTCGCTCCCGGAAAGGTGCAAGTCCCAGTTCTTCCAGCGTTCTTTCCGCAAGGGCAGTATCCGGGTGCTTGATCCCAAAGCTGCACTCCGCTTCCACGCTTTCGGCAAAGAGCTGATAGTTCACATCCTGCATGACCATGTAGGAACGTTTCCTGCGTTCTTTGGACTTTTGCGGTTTCCCATCCAGGAGATAGACGCCGGCTGCTTCCGGATGCAGGCCGCAGAGCGCGCGGGAAAAGGTCGTTTTGCCGGCGCCGTTGTGACCGACAACGGCGATGACCTCTCCGGGGGCTGCCTGCAGCGAAACATCCTGCAGAACAGGTTGCTTCTGATAGGACAAAGTCACGTCCCGCAGTTCCCATATCGGCGCAGCTGCGGGCGGAGCGAGGCATGCGGGGCGCTCTTCTTGCAGATTGATCGCCCGCAGTCCCAGTTTCTGCCGCTCTTCCGGCGGGATCTTCCGAAACTGCTCCGGGATCCAATCCCCGGCAATGCGTCCGTCCTCAAGATAAATAATGCGATCCGCCACATCCATCAGATAGTAGAGCCGATGCTCCGCGATGAGGACGGTTTTTCCGCGTGACTTGATGAGGCGCAGGTGTTCGTGCAGGTCATGGATCGCCGTCCGATCCAGATTGGAGGAGGGTTCATCCAAAAGATAGATCTCCGGCTCCATCGCATAGACCGATGCAAATGCGATCTTTTGCTTTTCCCCGCCGGAAAGGGCGAAGATATTGCGGCCAAGGAGATTTTCGATATGCAGAGCTTTGGCGGTTTCTGCTGTACGCTGCTCCATCTGCTCGCGCGGCACGGCCTCATTCTCCATGCCGAAAGCAATTTCACTGTCCGTATCCACATTGAAAAACTGGGTCCGGGGATTCTGGAATACACTTCCGACCTTCTCCGCAATGCGGTACAGGGGAAGAGCTGCAAGATCTTCGCCGTTCAGCAAAACCTTTCCGCTCCCTTCTCCTGCGAAGAATTGCGGGATCAGACCGTTGATGAGCCGCGTCAGCGTGGTCTTTCCGCAGCCGCTCCGACCGCAGAGCAGAACACACTGCCCGTCCGGAATCGTGAGATCAATATGCTGAAGACCGCCGTCTGCATGGTCGGGATAGTGAAAGGACACATCCTGAAATTCGATCATACGAACACCTCCTTCCATATAAATTCTGCAATAAAAAATGCTAAAAACAGCGCCATTGCCAGAAAGTCCGCCGCCCGCATCCGGATCTTCACAAGGCAGGTACGGGGTTTGGGGTTCTCGATGCCGCGTGTTATGGAGGCGATCGACAGCTCGTCCGCCGCTTTGCTCGCTGCCGTCAAAAGCGGCACATAGATGCAGTTCACAGTCATGGCAGGCGCTTTCAGGAAGCCGACCAATGTCGGTGACACGTCCCGCAGACGCATCGCGTCCTTGATGAAATGCCAATCCTCACGGATCGTGGGCAGATAGCGGAGCATAACAGCGATCGGGATCGTCAGTTTTTTCGGCACATGCAGCCGCACCATGGCAGAGAGAAACTCGCCGACCTTGGTCGTGGAGATCACGAGGCCCGCTAGCATCCCGCAGGCGTAGACTTTATGGACCAGGCCAAGAAACGCCACAAACATTGTGCGCCAGGTGCCGGTCATGACCTGCATGTTCCAGACCGTGAACAGGCAGATCAGCGCATAGACCATGACGCCGCGCAGCGCGTACTGCCATTTTCTGCAGAACGCAGCGAGCAGACCGATGAGCGCAGTCAAAACAAACTGAAAATACAGATCCGGCGCGAACATGGAGGAAAGAACACAAAGCAAGATCAGAAACAGCTTTGTCCGAGGGTCCAGCTGAAGCTTCATTTGGTGATACCGGCTTTTTCGAATTGTTTTTTCAGCATTTTGCATCCGACAAAGGCGCTGACGGCTGCGGCCAGAACGGTTCCTGCGAGCATAATGACCAGGATCCAGGTCGTTCCCGTGGAACGCATGGTGTCGATATAGGATTGTTCCGTGCCGTTTCCGAGCATGGTCTTTGCCCAGCCGTCCGGGTCAGCGAAGAACACGAGGTAGGAACCGGTGCCGCCCAGGGACAGGAGCAGGTAGGAAAGCGAATTGATCTTCTTGCTCTGATAATGACCGGCGCCGGCGGCAATGTCCGCAAGGATCCCCATGATCAGGTAGCCGAGCGCCATCGCCCAGTGCATGCCGGTGACAAACCAGATGATGCAGAGGATCGCGCCGAGGATGGTGACTGCAAAGCGTTTCTGCACTTTGGCGAGCATGAGCAAGTAGATCGGTCCGCAGAGCAGAGCGCTGCCTACGGGCATGTAGAAGGTCAGCACTGGGTTCGGCGCAAAGAAAATGCCGCCTACGAGCGCGAACACCAGAAAGAGTGCGGTGAAGATACCGATCGTGACCAGATCCTTTACGGTCAAGCCTTTTTTATGGATTGTCTGCATAATAAATCTCCTTTACAAGAACAGACGGTTTGACTTTCAAGCCGTCTTTTGCTATAGTGTGGTTAGAGTGTGCTAACTAATATTAAAAGTATCATATCACAGCGATTCGGGCAATATCAGGCGGTGCTTTTCGCCTGATCGTTGCAACGAATTGTCTGTTCGTTGCAAGGAGAAGTATGAAAAGCGACATTTTAAAAGATTATTACCGTCCGCTTTTGGAACAGAACAACTTTGTTCCCATCCCGTGTCCGGAAAAATTCAGTCCGGCAGGGCGGTGTTGGGAGATCTCTTCCACGGTCGGCGGCGGTTACTATTGGGTCTACGCCAAACAGGACCTGTTTGACATTAAGATCCATGATTTTTTCTTCCATGAGGATCTTTGCTTAGATGTGCAGATACCGGAGGGTATCAGCATCCAGCGTTATGATTCCATCTCAGGAGAAGAACTGAATCCATACCGCAGGCTCTCAGCCGGAGATATTCAGACGATCGTGGGAGGCAAGCAGCGTTACCGTGCGCTCATCCATAAGCGGATCCCGATCCACGCTGTGGGGATTGAGATCCTGCCGGCCTACTATGAAGACTTCCTCAAAAAGCACTATCCGGATATCTATTTTGATCTCCCGGCTGCTTTTCAAAGCGTAGATCAGGCAACGGATTTCCCGGCCATGTCGAAGCTACTGTTTGAGATCGAAAACTATCGCGGCGAGGGTGCGGCAGCCGCACTTTTCTATGAGGCCAAGGTCACGGAAGCTGTCGCGCTGGTGGTGGACGCTTGGAAGAGGCAGAGCCAAAAGCGAGAGCGGCCGCTGTCAGCAGAGGATACGGAAAGCCTGCAGAATGTGATCAGTTATATTGCCGATCACTATGCTTTCGATCTTCCGCTGGAACGTCTGGCCAATATCGCCTGCATGAGCGAGACCAAGCTGAAGAGCTGCTTCAAACGACAGTTCGGATGCAGTGTCACGCAGTACATCCAGGCGCGGAGGATGAGTCAGGCAGAACATCTGCTGATCGATACGGATTTCACCATGGGTCAGATCGCGCAGATGATCGGCTATACGACCTCCAGTCGCTTCGCGGAACTGTTCAAAAAGAGTACCGGAATTTTGCCGATCGAATATCGAAAGATCGCGCGCAGAGACCGGTAAATATGAATACGGCTGCTATCTTTTTGCGCTTTTGGCTGAAAAAAAGCGTGACGGAGCAATTTTTCTCTTCGAAACAAGTCGATTCCCCAAGGCTCCACGAAAAAAGCGCGCATGAATGTTTTCCCGGGAAAATATAATAAAGCAAAGACAGCAGGAGCAGGGGGAAAGAGGATGGAGCATCAAAGTCTTATATTGGAAAATCGCAGCAAAATGACGATCAGTCAGGTGGTCGATGTCGACGCGTTTGACGAGGAAACGCTATGGGCGAATCTAAAAGAGGGCGCGGTGGAGATCACCGGCGAGGGTCTGCATATCGAAAAACTGGATCTGGCTGAGGGCGTGCTGGTGGTGACCGGGCGGATCGGGTCCTTTGCCTACGTGGAGCCGAAGCTGCGCAAGGGCGGCAAGCGATTTAAGGCATGGATAGGAAGAGCAAAGCATGAGTGAACTGCTGAAAGCCCAGCTTTTGATCATGGGCGTCATGGGGGCAGGCGGTATCGCAGCGGGGTTGGTATATGACGTCTTTGAAAGTTTTATCGGGATCCACGGACTGCGCGGCTGGAAACAATGGCTGACGGAGCTGTTTTCGTTTGCCTGCATCGGCGTGATGAGCGGGGAATTCCTGTATCGCTGCGACCATGGAAAGCTGACTTTTTTGAGCTTTTGCGCATTTGTCACGGGACTGCTGTTGTACAAAAAAATATTTTGTGATACAATACAAAGATATAGACCATAAATTTAAGACAAAACAAAGACAGAAGGGATATCCATGGCGAAAAAGAGCAGACTGCATGAGTTTGAAAAGAACAATCGGGTCATCAATATTCCGCAGGCGCAGGATGAACGCCGGGAACGGCTGGAAGCCGCGAAGCAGAAAAAAGAAGGCACCCGAAAGAAAAAAGTCAAGATCAATTATATGCGGCTGGCGCTTTGCATTCTGGTTGTCGTAATCGGAGCGTCTTTTGTGGTGTCGGCGGTCAAGATCGTGCGGCTGCAGGGAGAATACAAAGGCGTGGAAGCGCGCAACGAAGAGCTGACCCAGAAAAAAGAAACACTTGAAATGGAATTTGAAAACGTGAAACTGCCCGAATACATCGAAAATCAGGCAAGGCGGGAGCTGAAACTGGTAAAGCCGCAGGAGCTTTTGTTCGCCTTTGGTGAAAATGCCAAGGCAGACGAAACGAAAGATAAAACCGACAGCAAGGACACAAAGGATAACGATATAGATGGAAAAAGCAAAAATTAACGAGGTGATCGTTGTAGAGGGCAGGGATGATACCGCGGCAGTCAAACGCGCGATCGACGGCCTGACGATCGAAACACACGGCTTTGGCATACGGCGTCAGACCTGGGAGCTGATCGAAAAAGCTTACCAGGAAAAGGGCATCATCATCTTCACCGATCCGGACTATTCTGGAGAAGAGATCCGCAGGCGGCTGACAAAGAAATTCCCGCAGGCCAAGCAGGCGTTCCTTTCGCGGAAATACGCGCAGAAAAAGGGCGATATCGGCATTGAGAACGCGGAGCCGGAGGCCATTCTGGAGGCGATCCGCAAAGCGCATGCCACGTTCCGGCAGAAAAGCGGGGAAGGCGGTGAGCCGGATGTTTTGTACACCGCGGCGGATCTGTTCGCGGCCGGACTGACCGGCAGTGCCGACGCAAAGATGCGGCGCGAAAAACTGGGACAAGCTCTCGGAATCGGCTACGCGAACGCAAGAGGCCTGTGCGGCAAACTGAACCAATTCGCAATCAAGAAAGAGGAATTTTATGAAGCTTTACGCACCATCGACCATTCGGGCGATGAAAGAAAAGTACGGGTTTCGGCTGTCCAAAAGTCTGGGACAGAACTTCCTGACCGATAAAAATATCATCGATGCGATCATCGAGGGCGCAGCCATCGGACCGCGGGATCTGGTCATCGAGATCGGACCGGGCATCGGCGTGCTGACCTGGGAAGCCGCGCAGACCGCGCAAAAGGTCATCGCGGTGGAGATCGACCAAAACCTCATCCCGATCCTCGGGGAGACTCTGCGGGACGCGGAAAATGTCGAGATCATCCACCAGGACATCCTGAAGACCGATCTCAATACTTTGATCGAAACGAAAAAGAAAGAGGCGGAAGCTGCCGGCAGCCCATTTACCAACGTGCGCGTTATCGGCAATCTACCGTACTACATCACCACGCCGATCATTATGAAGCTGCTGGAGGATGGCGTTCACGCGGACAGCATCACCGTCATGATGCAGAAGGAGGTCGCGGATCGCATGCGCGCGCTGCCGGGTACCAAAGCATACGGAGCGCTTTCGGTCGCCGTGCAGTATTATTGTACCGCGGAGAATGTCGTGAATGTACCGGCGGGCTGTTTCGTGCCGCAGCCGAAAGTCGATTCGGCAGTCCTACGTCTGGATATGCGCAAAGAAGCGCCGGTAGATCTGACTGATAAAGAAATGTTCTTCCGCTGTGTCAAAGCTGGATTCGGACAACGGAGAAAAACACTTTCCAATGCCCTGATGGGAGTAGAAAACATTACAAAAGAAATCGTAAAGGAGGCTCTCAAGGGGGCGGACATTGATCCGGGAAGAAGAGCCGAAACCTTGGATTTGGAGGAATTTGCGAGACTTTCCAATGAAGTCGCAAAGAGACTATGCAGATAACGGAAGGGGAAAACCGATGAATAAATTTGATAAGTTTGAAAAACTGGATCGAAAAGTAGAAGAAACCATTCATGAAGTGGAAACCATGGATCGACGCAAGTTTTACCGCAACAGTTTTGTGACTGCCGGCATTTTAGCGCTGCTGCTGAATCTGATCATTGAAACGCTGGGAAGATATCCGACGAGCGGGATTTTTGGCGGTCTGTCTTTTTTGGTGCACAGTCCGCTTGTTTTTCTGTATAATGCCCTGATCATCTATACCACACTGGTGCTGGCGTCGCTGTTCAAACGGAGAGTTTTTTGTTTCACGATCATTTCCATCTTCTGGCTGACAATCGGAACCATTAACGGCGTAATCTTGACACAGCGCATGACACCATTTACCGTCAAGGATCTGAGTATTCTGGATGATGGGCTGACGATCGCGACCAATTATCTCAGCAAAGCCGAAATCGCGGGTGCGATCGTCGCTGTCATTGCGGCGATCGGACTGTTGGTGCTTCTTTTTATCAAAGGACCGCAGAAAAAAGGCAAAGTGAAGCGAAAACGGAATCTGGTCGCGGTCGTGCTGGTTCTTGTCTTTACACTCCTGTCCTCTTCCTTTGTGATCAAGGCAGGCATCGTTAAGACGTTTTTTGGCAATCTGGCCTATGCGTATCGGGATTACGGCGTGGTCTACTGCTTCGTTAATACTTGGCTGAATACCGGTATCAGCAAGCCGGCCGGGTATAGCAAGGAGGAGATTTTGTCGATTTTTGACAAAAAAGAACTGGGCGACGACAACGCGATGCTGCTCACGCAAAAAGATGAGGACGAAGAGCATCCGAACATTCTCTTCCTGCAGTTGGAATCGTTTATTGACCCGATGACGATCAAGAGTATTACGCTTTCGCAGGATCCCTGCCCGAATTTCCGCAAGCTGATGAAAACCTACTCCTCCGGAGAACTGACCGTTCCGGCATGTGGCGCAGGAACAGCGAATGTCGAATTTGAGGTTCTGACCGGTCTGTCCGTGAAATTCTTCGGCCCCGGTGAATATCCGTATAAATCGGTTCTCAAGGAAAAAACAGCGGAAAGCCTGGCATACGATCTGGACAGTCTCGGCTATACCTCACACGCCATCCATAATCATCGCGCGGCGTTCTACAACCGCAACAGCGTCTTTGCCAACATTGGCTTTGACACGTTTACCAGTGTCGAATATATGAAAAATGTAGAGAAAACACCGAAAAACTGGGCGAAAGACTATGTTTTGACAGAATGCATCACTGACGCGTTGGATTCTACGACGGGAAGAGATATGATCTATACCGTTTCGGTGCAGGGACACGGAAAATATCCGACCGAGCAGGTGATCGAGAACCCGGTGATCGAAGTGACTTCTGCGCCGACCGAAGAGCTGAAGTGGAAATATGAATATTATGTCAATCAGATCTATGAAATGGATCAGTTTATCAAAGAACTGACGGATACACTTGCCAAACGCGAGGAGCCGACCGTTCTGGTCATGTACGGTGACCATATCCCGGCACTGGACATGACCGAAGACGATCTGGAAAGCGGCAATCTATACGGAACGCAGTATCTGATTTGGAATAACATCGGCCTTGTCAAGGATGATGAGAATCTACATTCTTATCAGCTCGCGGCTCATGTCATGGAAATGTTGGACATGCAGGTGGGAACCATCTTCACTTATCAGCAGAATCACAAAAACAGTGAAACCTACCTTGCGGATCTGAAAGCACTCGGCTACGACATGCTTTACGGAAAGTATTACATCTACGGCGGAAAAAATCCGTTTAAGCCGACAAACTTAAAAATGGGTGTGAATGATATTACCATCGATGAAATCGTAAAGATCGGTGATAAATATTATATCAAAGGCAAAAACTTTACACAGTACAGCAAGGTGACGCTGAACGGCAAAGAACTGAAAACGATTTATCTGGGTGAAAACGTGCTGGGACTTCTGGAGGATGTGGATCCGGATGACGCCGATAAGATGAAGGTTAGTCAGATCGAGAACAAGAGCGGTGAGATCCTCAGCACGACAGAGTAGATGTGACGCAGGAAACCGTCGCAAAGCGTAAAATATAAAACAGGAAGAACGAAAGAGAATATGAAAATCGGACATTTGATTGGCATCGCAGCCGCAATCGGCGCATTGGTTCTGGTAGAGCTTTATTCGTCTCGAAAAGTAAAAAACGCGGAAGATTTTGATAAGGGCGGCGGCCGCAGCGGAATTCTGTTGGTCTGCGGCGCCTTGCTCGGCTCCCTGATCGGCGGACAATCGACCATCGGAACCGCGCAGCTTGCCTATGTATACGGCTTATCCGCCATCTGGTTTACACTGGGTGCCGCACTGGGCTGCGTTGCCTTGTTTTTCGGTTATGTCATTCCATTGCGCAAGAGCCATGATACGACCTTGATGGAGGTCATCGGTGACGAGTTCGGTTCGGGCGCGGAATACATTGGCTCCATCCTCTGCTCGGCAGGGATGATCATCAGCATCATTTCCAACGTCATCGCTTCATCGGCTCTGATTACAGCGATGACCGGCTGCGCGCTGTGGGTCGGCTGCCTGATTTCGGTGCTGCTGATGTGTGCCTATGTGGTATTCGGCGGCGTGATTGGCGCCGGTATGGGCGGCATCGTCAAACTGCTGCTTTTATATCTGACCTCGATCCTCTGCATCGGACTTGTGGTCGTGATGGGAATTAAAGGGCAGACGACCGCGCTTACAGAGGTTCATCTGTCCGATCTGTTTGGCAGAGGCGCGACCAAGGAGGTCTGTAACTGTCTTTCCCTGATCCTAGGTGTGCTGTCTACGCAGACCTATGCGCAGGCGATCTGGTCAGCGAAAAGCTATCATGTTGCCAGAAAGGCAGCACTGCTGAGCGGGATTTTGTGCATTCCGGTCGGCTTCGGCGGCGTGCTTATCGGTCTGGCCATGCGTGCGCAGCATCTACCGAATCCGGCAGAAGCGTTCCCGCTGTTTTTACTGCAGAACCTGCCGCCCATCGTCGGCGGTCTCGGCGTCGGCGCGCTGCTAATCACGGTGGTGACCGGAGGCGGCGGACTGGCGCTCGGCGTATCGACGATCTTCGTACGGGACATCTTGGGGAGAATGAAGCAGGAACTGATGAGCGGAGGCGCGCATATTATCGCGATGCGCCTGACGATCGCTGCGGTCCTCGGCGTTACCGGCCTGATCGCCGTGATGCTGCCCGGCGCGATCATCAACGATCTTGGCTTTTTGTCCATGGGGCTGCGAGGCTCCGTCATCTTTGTGCCGCTGAGCCTGGCACTGTTCTTCAAGAAATGTTTCCGCAGTCAAGCAGTAGTTGCGTCGATGATTGCAGGGCCTGCGGCTCTGGTTCTGACGGAACTGTTTTCCTTTGGCGCGGAGCCGCTGGTCGTCGGTGTCGGCGTCAGTCTTTTGATCTGCGCTTTGGGATATCAAAAACCGGAAAGAGAGGAATTATCTGCATGAAAACGATCGAAACCGAAAGACTGCGGCTGACGCCGTGGACACTGTCCGAAGAAGATATCGCAGGGCTGTATGCCTATGCGTGCGATCCGGATGTCGGACCGAACGCAGGCTGGAAACCGCACGAAAGCAAAGAAGAGTCGGCACAGATCATTCAAGAAATGTTCCTGCCGAACGAAGTATGGGCGATCCGTGAGAAAGAAAGCGGCCGCATCGTCGGCAGCATCGGTCTGGAGCCGGATCGCAGAAGAGAGGATGTCGCCAGCAAAGAGATGGGCTATTCCCTCGGCAAGGCGTTTTGGGGCAAAGGCTACATGACCGAGGCCGCGAAAGCCGTGATCGACTATGCTTTTACCGAAGAACCGTTGGTGGTGTTGGCCATCTGCACCGGACCGCAAAACAAGCGCTCACAGCGTGTGATCGAAAAATGCGGTTTTCAGTATGAGGGCACGCAGCGCAAAGGCTACCACATCTACGACGGTAGCGATCGCGACAACCTGATGTACTCCATGCTCCGTGAAGAGTGGGAAGCGAAAAAATAAATGTGAGAAAAAATAAGACAGCCTGACGATCCGAGTAAGCGGATTCTGTGCAGCTGCCTTTTTTTTGTTTAGAGATTTACAAGCGTTTCCAGTCCTGTGCGGATGATAGCTTCGACCTGCTCCGGCAGCGCCGCTAGCTCCTGTCTGGTCATATCCTTGGTCTCGATCGGCGGATGCACCAGCATATCGATATGCTGCCCCTTGGTGACGGCGTGGCGCTCCTCGAAGGTATGATAGCCGCCGTTCAACGTGACCGGTACGATCGGTACTCTGGCTTTGGTTGCAAGTTTGAAGCTTCCGTGCTTGAATTCTCCCATTTCAGAGCTGCGGCTTCGGGTACCCTCTGGGAAGATGACCAGCGAGAAGCCCTGCTTCAGGTATTCCACGCCCGCATTGATCGTTGCCAGCGAGGCTCTGGCATCGCCGCGATGAATGAAAATACCGCGGATGCGTTCGATCCACTTGCCGAAAAACGGGATTTTTTGGAGATTGTCCTTGGCGATGAACGCGACCTGATGGTTTTTGACGACATAGAGAAAGGTCAGGATATCCGCATAGGACTGGTGGTTGGAAATGAAAACGACCGGTCCCTCCTGCGGCAGATTTTCCTCCTGCAGCACGCGGATGTCGACCTGCATGCGCTCGACAATATGGTTTGACCAAATTTGGCAGGCCTTCAGGATCTCCTGCTGTTCGGTTTTTACATCACCCTCTGCTCTGGCCTTTTCGATGGCTCTGCGATTTTCCCCGAGTTTCGCCATACCGCCGGCAATGATCAAAAGTCCGTCTATGTTATCCAACAGTTTCAAAATTTTTTCCCTCCGTAATTCTGATATTCTGACTTGCGCAAAAGCACTGCAATCATTATACACATTTTACATGTAACTTTCCACCTTAAAGTGAATTTTTACAATCGAAACTTGAAAATCCGGAGGGATTCCTGTAAGATGAAAGGAGAAAACAGGAAAGAGTGAGGGAAAAATCAATGGACGCTTGGAACAAACGCAAAATAAAGATGGGTCTTATACTTTTGGCTGCCTGTATTCTGTTCGCGCTGGCAGGATGGATCACTTATCAGGTGGGCACGGTTTATGAAACCATGCCGACGCCACTGGATCTGATCGTACAGAATTTTTTCTTTTCGTTACGCGGACCGGTGCAAAACATGATCGTCAGCGCGCTGACGCATTTATCGGACACGGTGTTCATTGTGGCGGTCTGCTTGGTTCTTTTGCTTCTGCCCAATCGAAAGACCTACGGACTGCCGGTGTCGCTGGCATGTCTTGCCGGCGTGGCGATCTATAAGCCAATGAAGCATTTGGTACTGCGGGCGAGGCCGGATGTCGCGTTTCATCTGGTCGCACAGGGTGGCTACTCTTTTCCGAGCGGACACACGGTCACGTCGGTCATTTTTTATGGTCTGCTTCTGTATCTGATTCGGAAGCACTGCCAAAACAAGAAGGTGAAGACCTTACTCAGTTGGTTTTGCGGGATCCTTGCTGTTATCATCGGACCGAGCCGTATCTTTGTCGGCGTGCATTGGCCGACGGATGTACTGGCAGGCTGGTGCATCGGGGGCGGTGTGCTGCTTATTGCGATCCTGATCCTTGAGATGCTGGAGTCAGGCAGAGCAGCACGAGTGCCAAAATAACCAGTGCAAGTCCCACCAGCATCAGAAACAGGATGCTGGTCAGCGGCGCTTCTGTGACATAGGATGCGATCACTGCATAGTCGGCGAACGGCAGCAGAACGATCGCTTTTTTTCATATCTTGCTTCACCTCGAAAAAGATTCGCTAGCAAGTGCAGTATAAAATACCTTTTTATAGAATAGTTTTTTCGTATTTTTTCGTGGGTTTTGCCGGTCAGGGCTGTATTATAGAGTAAAGGGCTGAGAAAGGAGGTCAGCGGATGCAGGAAAAAACGAAACCGATGCGGGACGCAGCGCGTGTGCTTGCGGAAAACCGCGGGCTGATCTGCTACATTATCCGACCGATTGTCGGAGATGAGAATCTGGTCGACGACTGTTTCAGCGCGGTCAGCGAGATCGTGATTCAAAAATATGCGGCCTATTACAATGAAAGCAAGGGGAGTCTGACGGTGTGGCTGACAAAGGTTGCGCGCAACGGGGCTTTGAATTTCGTCAAAAGCCGCAGGAATCAGATCCTGGCCGGCAGTGAAGAGGCCTCTGAGATATTGGAAAAGCATGCGGGAGAGGATCGGACGGCAAACGAACCGGAAGAGCTGCTTTTGCGCAAGGAAATGATGCAGGAGCTTGCGGCAGCGCTGCGCGGTCTGAAAGACAGTGAAAAAAAGCTGATCCTCCGAAAATATTATTATATGCAGCCGATGTCGCAGATCGCAGCTGAGATGGGGATGAGTCTGCGCGCGGCAGAAGGGAAATTATACCGAATTAAGAAAAAATTGCTTGCAGACATCGAGCAGCAGCGGAAAGGGGGTAGCGCGCATGTGGAACAAAAGTAAAAAGCATGCAAAGCAGCACGTGAAGGAGAAAACGGCGGATGTGAAAAGCTTAAAAAGCATGGCGGCAGATCTGCCTGATGATGCGATGCTGGAAGAACTGCTCACCGCGGAGTTCGCAAAGGACGTGGACGGCAAGTGGCCGGCCGCCGGCTGTATCCGCGCCTACGCAGCGGATATTACGCCATTTAAGGATTTGATCGGCAGAGTTGTTGCAGGACTGGTGATGGGCAGCATTACAGTCAGCTTTTGGGGGCTCGGTTGGATCCTGCCGCTGGCCGGTTCGATTTTGATCTACAGCGGTCTGCGCGGTCTGCGCCGCGTGAACCGCTGGATGCGCACGGCATGGATCTTATCCATGCTCATGCTGCTATATCACGGCACACTCATCTTTGTCTGCGCGTCGCCGCTGTATCCGGTAGTTGGCAACTGGAGAAATTGGCCCGGTGCAGGCTTGACGCTGGTGATGCTGTATTGTCTGGGAAAGGGCATGCAGAGCGTGAACTGCGGCACAGCCGGAGACGTAAAGCGTGCGGGGAATCCGACCTTGCCGATCATACTCTGGAAGATCGCGGCCATAGCGCTGGCGCTGCTCGAAAGCCGTATCGGTCAGGACTATATGACTGTTCTTGCGATCGCAATGTTTGTGTTCTTCATCTTCACGATCCGCAGCATTTTGAAGATCGCGGATGTGATCCAAGACGGCGGCTACACGATGGAGGCCGCGCCGGTGCGCATCTCCGAAAAGCGCCTGTGGGTCGGGTTGACCGTTTTCTTCATCGCCGGCTTGATCGTCTGCAATATCGTGTTCCATTATACGCCGGTGGACTGGCAGGAGAGTGGGCTTGCAAACGACGCGCAGCAGATCGAAGCTGGGACGTCCGGTAGCACCTCTGTGCAGCAAGAGATGGAAGTGCATGATGCCACAGAGGGGATGCAGACACTGCGCCGGGATCTGGAAGCAAAGGGATTCCGTGCGAACCTGCTCACGCAGATCGCGGACGAGGATCTCGCAGATCTGAAAGACCGGGAAATCCTCAACGTGCGCGTCGCGGATTATGACGAGGCACAGAACGGGGAGTGCTCGAAAAAAATGCAGGGCAGCATGGTCTATGTGCTGACCGAAGAGGCAGAAGCGAAAGCCTTTTTCCTGTATGCCTATCTGGATGAGGGAATCCTGAAACCGCATTCGTGGATCGCAGACGGCGCAAGTCTGCTTGCAAATCGTGAATGGGGCGCGGGATATGGTGGCCGCATCTTCTGCGAAAAAGGCGGCAAAACGCTGGAAGCCGTACCCGATGTAGAAAAAGAGACCATCGTCACACCTTGGATCGGGGAATCGACGATGACGCGGTCCTATATCAAGGCGCGGTACTCCTATCCGCTGTTCAGCCGGAATCAGAGAGGCTATCTGTACACATGGCTGGACGATGAGCTTTACGTCTACGGCACGATCTCAGACATCTACAGCTGCGCGCCGGGTGTTCAGCTACCGTATCGGGAGCTGCCGCCGATTGACCGCAGCGGCACCCTCAGCTTCGGATCCGCGCCGAAAGAGCGAATTTTGTCGCTCTATACTTCCTATGATGTACTCGGCGAATTCTCGTCGTATGTAGATGATGTCGGAGATCACCTCAGAAGCTTAGGAAAAGGGATGGATGAGGACTGAGAAAAGCAAACAATTTCTTAGAATGTAAAAATATGTATTGACTTGGCGTGAAACTAGGTGTAAGATAATACCAGAGAATGGTACTGTTCTCCTATTTAGTTTTAGGAGGATTTCAAATGGGTAAATACATCTTTGCAAACAAGCTCATGTTTGCGATCATCATGCGCGATCCCGTAGCTTGTAAGAAATTCATTGAAATGATTTTTCCTGAGCGGAAAGTAAAAAAACTGACTTTCCCAGAGAAATCAGGAAGCGATGAGTATACCGCGACGATAAAAGAAATCGCGGTTGAGGTTGAAAAAACGATCATAACCGGCATTGATTCAAAATCCGTACGGCTGGATGTGCTTTTTGAAGGAGATCAAACCGTCTATGATATTGAGATGCAGATGGAAGAGGAAGAAGAAATCCCGAAGCGCAGTCGTTATTATCATATGGCCATCGCAAGAAATTCGTTGAAAAAAGGCGAATCCTATGATAAGCTCAAAACCGGATATGTCATATTTGTCTGCTGTTTTGACCCGTTTAAAAGGGGCGAACCAATTTATAAATTTGAGATGTTTGATAAGAATTTACAGTTGCAATTAGGGGATGGGTCGAGTACAATTATCTTGAATACAAAATGTTCACCGGGGAAAACACCGGAGGAATTTGAGGCTTTCTACGACTTTGTCAACACAGGAAAAGTAGACGAAAGAGATGAATTTGTGCAATACCTTGGCAAGCGTGTTGCGGAAGCCAATGAGGACGAGGAGATTGACCGAATTATGACATTGGATGAAGAAATGAGAATCAGATGGGACAGAGCAATGAAAAAAGGTGAAGAACTGGGTTTTGTCAAAGGTATGGAGTCCGGTTTTGCCAAAGGTGAAGAATCCGGCTTTGCCAAAGGTGAAGAATCCGGCTTTGCCA